>Ga0102851_10000525_pt1 | contig 19545 bp, 18 predicted proteins | sample Mud3Dept3metaG_FD_79558 | JGI IMG/M metagenome (GOLD analysis project Ga0102851, IMG submission 79558) | Freshwater wetland microbial communities from Ohio, USA, analyzing the effect of biotic and abiotic controls - Mud 3 Core 4 Depth 3... | ecosystem: Environmental > Aquatic > Freshwater >... | reverse complement strand
TTGTATAAAAATTTAAATTATTTTAGATCTGCTATTAGATCTACTTCTAGACTTTGCTATTTCTTTACTTTCAATCTTTCAAAGAACGTATCTTGTTTTCTCTTTCTACAGCTTAAATTAACCTCGAAAAAAAAATCCGTTTTGTTTAACGGGAGCGCAAAGGTAATTACTTTTTATTTGTACGCAAACTTATTTAATCTTTTTTTTATTTATTTTTTTGTTGGATCAACCCTATTCTAAATCGCTTAACCCTCAAAAAAATAACGTTACTATTTTTGCGCCGGCAAAGGTACACATACTTTTTTCTCTTTTAGCAATCTTTTTATACTTTTTTTCATTTTAATTTTTTAGCCATTGAAAGAGAAGTATTTAAAACATGAATTATTATGATAATGAAACCGGCTCAACCTGGACTTGACTAACATAATTATGTTGAAAGGAAGAACAGATCTTAAAAAGACGAGCGGTAAGATTAACTAATTTTGTTGTTTACATTATAAGGTAATGAAATCCGAACACTGCGGAGATAGCAATGAAAAAAACCGGCAACCAATATATAGACCCGACAATCCAGCCTGACTCAGAACCGGAAAAAACAGCGAAGAAACCCGTAAAGGAGCGCACCAGGAAAGTTGAAAACGATGAAACGATTCAAGAATCGAAAAAATTCAGTCTCTTCCGTCCCTTTTCAACTTTATTTGCTCCGGAGAACCGCAGGCTGAACCTAACACTTGGCTCATTACTGGTATTGTTCTCAGTTTACCAGCTTCTTTCATTCATTTCTTATTTTTTTACATGGAAAGCTGATCAAAACCTAATTTTAAACAAAGGTTTTTTTTCTTTCATATTTAGCACAGATGATATTGAGATAGCCAATCACCTTGGAAAATTTGGAGCATGGTTATCGCATCAATTCATTTACGAATGGTTTGGTCTTGCTTCTTTCTTGTTTCCTTTGATCTTTGTGGTATTTGGTTTACTGCTATTATTACGTGTAGAATTATTACCGCCAAAAAAAATGTTGCTGAGATCAATTATCGGTATTATCGTTCTATCAATGTTCTTTGGTTTTTTCACAACAGAACATTCTTTTCCTTATGGCGGTTCGCTTGGTTATCATTTTAACTCCTGGCTAAAATTAAGTGTAGGAACCTTTGGCGCATTTCTATTTCAAAGTGTTCTGGTCTTTATAACCGTAGTTCAGATGTTCAATCCTGATTTCAGAGCAATTGCTTTAAAGTATGGCCTAATAAAAACCAAACCGGAAAAAATTGATGAAGCTCTTGTTGAATCAGAATATCCAGATCTTAACATTGTAAATACGCTGAAAGAAGATCAAATAAAAAAGGATGATTTAAGTGAAACGATCGAATTAACAGAAGAAAAACAAGCAAACGAAGCCAAAATCAATATTTTAATTGAAAAAGAAGAAACTGAAATAGAACCCGAAGAAATAAGTGAACAAGAAGACCTCACAACTCTTAACAATGAAGAATTCCAGGTAGAAATAGCAAAAGATGAAGAAATTCTAAGTGATACTGATTTAAAAGATCTGAGTTCAGAATTCGGGGATTATGATCCAAAACTTGATTTGTCTTCATATACACTACCGCCAATTGACCTCATGGAAAATTATGGTGGAGTGCAATTAAACGTGAATAAGGAAGAATTAGAAGCAAATAAGAATAGAATTGTAGAAGCATTAGGCTATTATAACATTGAAATAGCTAAAATAAAAGCGACAGTCGGGCCAACCGTAACACTTTACGAGATTGTGCCTGCGCCCGGCGTACGAATTTCAAAGATCAAGAATTTATCGGATGACATTGCTCTATCTCTTGCAGCCAACGGAATTAGAATCATTGCACCGATTCCGGGCAAAGGCACAATCGGAATTGAAGTACCGAATTCAAAACCCGACATGGTTTCCATGCGGGCGCTGATTGCTTCTGAGAAATTTCAGACGTCTGACATGGAACTTCCAATCGTACTTGGAAAAACCATTGCGAATGAGACATTCATGTTTGACCTTGCAAAAGCTCCTCACCTACTTTGTGCAGGTGCAACAGGTCAGGGAAAATCTGTAGGATTAAATGCTATCCTGGTTTCATTACTTTACAAAAAACATCCGGCTCAAATTAAATTTGTTTTAGTAGATCCCAAAAAAGTAGAGCTTACGCTTTATACAAAAATTGAAAGACATTTCCTGGCTAAGCTTCCTGATGTTGAAGAAGCTATTATAACAGATACAAGTAAAGTAGTAAATACAATGAATTCTCTTTGTATTGAAATGGATGACCGTTATGAATTATTGAAAAATGCACAAGTAAGAGATATAAAAGAATACAATAAAAAATTCATCTCACGAAGGTTAAATCCAGAAAACGGACATCGTTATCTGCCGTATATAGTTGTTGTTATTGATGAATTTGCAGATCTGATCATGACAGCAGGAAAAGAAATTGAACACCCGATAGCCAGGTTGGCTCAACTTGCGCGAGCAATCGGAATTCACCTGATTGTTGCAACACAGCGACCATCTGTCAATGTAATTACCGGGATGATAAAAGCAAATTTTCCTGCGCGAATTGCCTTCAAAGTTTCATCAAAAATTGATTCCCGCACAATCCTGGATACAGCCGGAGCCGATCAACTAATTGGCCGGGGTGATATGCTCATCTCATTTGGAAATGATTTAACCAGGTTACAATGCGGTTTTGTTGATACAGCCGAAGTAGAAAGAATTTGCGATTTCATCGGTAATCAGAGAGGTTACGCAAGCGCTTTACTATTGCCTGAATATGTAACAGAAGACGGTGGTGGCGGAGATCTGAACACGAACCCGGACGAACGCGATTCTCTTTTTGAAGAATCTGCTAAACTGCTTGTTATACATCAGCAAGGATCAGCATCACTTCTGCAACGAAAATTAAAAATCGGATATAACCGTGCAGGACGAATTATTGACCAGATGGAAGCAAATGGCGTAATTGGTCCGTTCAAAGGAAGTAAAGCGCGTGAAGTATTAATATCTGACCTCGTGGCACTTGATAGTTTTTTAAAGGGACTCAACTAATTTTGGCATACTTTTGGATATTTACAGACAAATGAAGAATATGAAAAATATAATAACCGCACTCGTTGCAATTATGATTGTTGGAGTGAGTTTTGGACAAGATGCCAAAGCCAAAACAATTTTGGATGGTATAAGTTTAAAAACAAAGGCTTATAAAACCATGGTGATTGATTTTACAGTAATCATTTCTAATCCTGATATGGAAGAACCTGAAACAAGAACCGGGAAAATTTATATTAAGGATGAAAAATATATGTTGTCTGTGACTGACCAGGAAGTCTATTGTGACGGTGTTACGATAACAACTTATCTGAAAGAAGATAATGAATGTTATACAAGAAAAGTAGAAGATGTAGAAGAAGGTGAAATTGTATCACCCAGCCAATTGCTTACTATTTGGGAAGATGGTTACAACTATAAATACGTCCAGGAAACTACTTATGCTGACAGACCTGCTCACGAAATTCACCTGTTCCCGAAAGATCCTGCAAAAAGTAAATTCCACACTATTATCCTGAAAATTGATAAAGAAAAAAATGAAATTGTTTTTATCATGGTTAAAGGAAAAGATGGAACGAATATGAAATATAAACTAGTGAAATTTGACAAAGACGTTGAAATTTCAGATAGTAAATTTGTTTTTGAATCAGCTAAACATCCTGGTGTTGTTTGCCAGGAAGAATAAGATATCACAAAAAATATAATTATAAAGCCGTGACATGAGTTGCGGCTTTTTTTTGAATATTGTGCTAAATATACTATATGAAAAACCGTTTAATATTATTCATCGCACTTCTGTTTGGAGGATTGAGTTATGGTCAAGATGAAAAGGCAAAAACAATTCTTGACGGAATCAGTTTAAAAACAAAGGCCTATAAAACAATGGTGATTGAATTCACACTTATTGTTTCCAGTCCAGAAAAAGAAGTGACACAGACTGGTAAAATTTGGATAAAGGGCGAAAAATATATGTTGTCACTCACCGACCAGGAAATTTATTGTGATGGTGTTACGATTACAACTTACCTTAAAGCACCAGAAAATGAATGTTACACTAAAAAAGTAGCAGATATTGAAGAAGGCGAAATTGTTTCGCCAAGCCAGTTGCTGACAATATGGGAAGAAGGATACACCTACAAATACATCCAAGAAAACACTTACGCTGATAGGCCCGCTCATGAAATTCATCTATTTCCGAAGGATCCTTCAAAAAGTAAACATCATACGATCATTTTAAAAATAGACAAAGAAAAAAATGAGATCGTTTTTATCATGGTTAAAGGAAAGGAAGGCATCAACATGAAATATAAGCTCTCCAAATTTGAAAAGGATGTTGAAATTTCAGACAGCAAATTTAAGTTTGATCCTGCTAAATATCCAGGAATAAAATGCCAGGAAGAATAACAAGATTGAAATAAAATAATTAAGCAGTGAGATATCTTGCAGCTTTTTTATGGAAATATCTTCCCCGGATTAAGAATTCCATTCGGATCAAATACACTTTTAATTCCGCGCATTAAATCCAATTCAACTTTTCCGAAAGGGATATCCATGTACGACTTTTGAACATAACCTATTCCGTGCTCACCGGATATTGTGCCTCCAAGACCAACCGTTAATTCAAAAATCTCGCGAATAGCAATTGGCAGTTCATTTTCCCAAATATGATCGGAAAGATTTCCTTTTATAATATTTACATGAAGATTTCCATCTCCTGCATGACCGTAGCAGACAGAATGAAAACCGTATTTTTTTCCGATTGATTTAATTCCGTTGAGTAGTTTTGGCAGTTCGTAACGCGGTACGACCGTATCCTCTTCCTTATAGATAGATTGCGATTTGACAGCCTCCCCTACTTTTCTTCTCAAATTCCAAAGTGCCTCTTTTTGTGCCTGCGAGTCTGCAAATAAAACCTCATCTATTTGAAACTGTTCAATCACAGAAAGAATTGTTTCGCAATCTACCATTAAAGCCTCTTCATCATTTCCATCAACCTCTATTAATAGATGTGCCTGAATATGTTCGGGAATAATTGTTGATTTATCACCAATAAATGCGGCTGTCCAAACTAAGGCATCACGCTCCATAAATTCGAGTCCGCTGGGTGTAATTCCTTTTTGAAAAATCAACGAAACAGCCGCACATGCTTCTTCTGCTGAATGAAACGGAACCAGCATCAGCATATTTTTTGTTGGTAACGGACGCAATTTTAAAACCGCTTTTGTAATTATTCCTAAAGTACCTTCTGAGCCAACAATAAGTTGTGTAAGATTATACCCCGTTGCATTTTTTACAACATTCGCACCTGTCCAAATTATTTCTCCGGATGCTAAAACAACTTCGAGATTTAAAACATATTCGTTCGTAACACCATATTTTACAGCTTTTGGTCCCCCCGAGTTTTCTGCAAGATTTCCGCCAATAAAACAAGAACCTTTGCTTGCAGGATCAGGCGGATAAAAAAGATTTTTTTCTGCAACAGCCTGTTGTAAAACTTGTGTGATTACACCGGGCTCAACAGTTACCTGGCCATTGTTGACATCAATAGTTATAATTTTATTAAAACGTTCCATTGAAAGTGCCACGCCACCATATAAAGGAAGAGCTCCACCGCTCAATCCTGTTCGTGCACCTTGCGCTGTGACAGGAATTTTTTTTGAATTACAATATGTGAGAATTTCAGAAACGTGCTGAGTAGTTCCCGGTTTCAAAACAATATCCGGTGAAAAAACAAGGTCTTCTGTTTCATCATGCCCATATTTTGCAATTGAATCGGCGTCAAAAAAAACAGAATTGGTACCGAGACATTTTGAAAAAAAATCGATATCGGCTTGAGTTATTTTTGAAAACGAAGCCTTTAATGACATAAACAAAATGAATAAAAGATAATAAGAGAAAAGAAATCTTATTCAGCAGAGCTGATCATTGCTTCAGCCTGCTTATCATTAGCCGCAATATTCAGCACGTTATTAAGCTGTGAAATTTCAACTAATTTTTGAACATTAGGTTGAAGATTAGAAAGAACAAGTTTCCCACCTGAATCTTTGCACAAACGATTTCCGATCAAAATTGCACTAAGTCCAGAAGAATCACAGTAACGTGACTTAGACATATTAAGAACGATGTTGTTGACAGATTTTTTATTGATCATAACCAACTCCGATTTTAGTTCCGGAGCATTTGTAGAATCAAGCTTTTCAACATTAGAAGTAACAATGGTGTATTTGTCTTTTGCTTCTTTTGAGAAATTCATATCGTGGTTATGTTTTATCAAATTTATGATTTTTTTGTTACATGAGCTGAATGGTGGATAAATAATCGGAATTGTGAAAAACCTTTGGACGTAGTTTGAGGTTTTGTGTTGGACTTTACAACTTGCCGAAATTTCTAATTTCGCTTCAGCCTCTGATGTATTAAAAGTTCAATGAAACTTTTTATCTCGGCATCATCGCGGAATTCACTCTTTGGAATAATGTGAGTATTAAATTCATGACTTGACATTGTTATCAAAATATACTTTGGCAATTCCTTATAAGACACAAGGTCTTGCCAAGGGACATTCAAATTTTTCTTTCCTGTCGCCATAGTCATCCCCCAATCGTCGAATTCATAAACGGGTGGATCCATTTTCTGAATTTTAATACCAATAAGAGGACTTAAGAAAAGTAAAGCAATCAGGATTAATGGCGCAAATACTATCATTATACTTGGAAAAAAATTTTCCTCAACTAAACTTATATTCATTCTTATCATTAACATCAGAAAACCGAAAATAAAAAACATACTAAGAAATTTTAGCGTTTTCTTAATTGCAGCTGTTCTTATCATTATATAAATAAATAATCGGTATCGCTCGCCATCGGTCAATTTTTGAGTAATAATAAATTTTTCCATTAAATAAATTGAATTTAAATTTCCCGACGGTGACTAAAAAAAATCTAAGAACAGTTTCTAATTCCGATCAATCTTGGAAGCAAGCAAATAAATAATTGCCATTCTCACAGCCACACCATTTTCAACCTGTTGCAGGATAATTGACTGATCTGAATCAGCGACGTCTGAAGAAATTTCTACACCTCTATTAATCGGACCGGGATGCATAATCGTAATTTTTTTATCAAGACTGTCCAGTAATTTTTTATCCAGGCCAAAAAGCATTGAATATTCGCGCAGCGATGGGAAAAACTGAATCTCTTGTCTTTCAAGTTGAATACGAAGCATGTTTGCAACGTCACACCATTCTAAAGCTGTTCGCAGATTATGCTCAACTTTTACACCTAACTCTCCAATAAATTTGGGAATCAATGTTGTAGGCCCGCAAACCATTACTTCGGCACCTAATTTCTGAAGACAAAATATGTTTGAAAGCGCAACTCTTGAATGACTTATGTCCCCAACAATGACTACTTTTTTTCCTTTAAAATCTTCACCGTGTTTTTCGCGGATTGAATAAGCATCAAGCAAAGCCTGCGTCGGATGCTCGTGTGTTCCGTCTCCTGCATTTACAACTTTCGCGTTAATTCTTTCTGATAAAAATTTTGCAGCTCCCGGATTTGGATGTCGCATCACAACAAGATCCACTTTCATTGCAAGGATATTGTTGACAGTATCAATCAATGTCTCACCTTTTTTTACTGATGAACTTGATGCAGAAAAATTTATAACATCCGCAGAAAGTCTTTTCTCTGCAAGCTCAAATGATAAACGGGTTCGGGTAGAATTTTCAAAAAATAAATTGGCAATAGTAATATCACGTAACGAAGGAACTTTTTTAATTGGCCGGTTAATGACTTGCTTAAAACTGTCGGCGGTTTTAAAGATTAGTTCGATGTCTTGTTTTGTCAAGTCTTTAATGCCGATAAGATGTTCTACACTGAGATTATGCATTTTTTGTTTCCTGAGTAAATAAAACTACTTTGTCTTCGCCTTCAATTTCTTTCCATTCAACCGAGACGCGTTGAGTAGAAAGTGTATCAACTGTTTTTCCAATATAATCAGCCTGAATTGGCAAATGGCGTTCAAAGCGACGACCAATAAAAGCTAATAATTCTACCTTATTAGGCCTACCAAAAGCGAGTAATGCATCTAGACCTGATCGAATTGTCCGACCTGAAAATAGAACATCATCAATCATTACAACATTCTTATTTTCAATGATAAAATCGATGTTTGTTACACTTGGAATAATTGGATGTTCTCGTCTCCTGAAATCATCACGGTAAAAAGTAATATCGAGTTGGCCGCACAATAATTCTTTCTTTAAATCTGCTTCCAGAATTTTTTTGAGACGTTCAAGAACATGAATACCTCTTGGCTGTAAACCAATAAGCACAGTATTTTCGAATGATTGATGGTTTTCTTTTAGCTGAGCAGCTAATCGTTTAAGGGTAATCTCAAAATGTGTACTATTTAAGATTGTTCTTTTATCCATTTAAAAAGAGGTTGAACAAAGGTAATGGTTTGTTTTGAATTTAATCAAGTGAAGCAAAAAATTGATTTAAGAACAAGGATTAACGGTTAATAAAAGACAGATTAAACTTATATGCCCATTTTGTCTTGATAGAACGCGGATAACGCAGATTGCTTGCGCCTCCGCTAAAGCTTCAGCGCACGCGGAATGATATAATATGATTTGATCTTCCAAAAGTGTTCAACTTTTGATATTTCAAGAAAATCTACTTAAAATATCATATAAAATTAGCGTCATCTGTGTTCCATAATATCATGGTTTAATATATTGAACGCTGATATGTTTGAAAGCAAAACTATTTTCATTTCATTAATCACAACTAATAACTAATTTTACATTCTCAAAAACGACATACACTTGACAAAAATAAAAGCCTTTAAAGCAATTCGACCGACACGGGATAAAGTTCATTTAGTTGCGACGCTGCCATATTACGATTATAAAAAACACGTTTTACAGGCAAAAATGGAACACAATCCGTTTACTTTTTTACATGTTGTAAATCCTGAATTTTTTGATAAAGAAAAATCTGTTCCTAATTCTGACGAGCGATTTTTAAAAACCAAACATAAGTTTGAAGAATATATAAACGCAGGAGTTTTTATCAAGGAGAAAACTGATTGTCTTTACCTTTATAAACAAACCAAAGACGGTCACGAATACCTTGGTCTTATTGGCGGTGCTTCTGTTGATCAGTATAATTCCGGCCACATTAAAAAGCATGAAGAAACAATTACCGCAAGAGAAGAAATATTTTCGCGTTATTTAAAAATTACTGAGTTTAATGCGGAACCAGTTCTTCTTTTTCATGAAAAGCACGAAGGTCTGAATGCCCTTTTACTCGATATTACAACTGACAGACCTGAATATGAATTCAGTTCCACCGAATATATTAAACACGAGGTTTGGGTGATCAGAAATATTTTTGTGATTGAAAAAATCCAGGAATGTTTTAAAGAAATTGCTGATGTTTATATTGCAGATGGCCATCATCGGTGCGCATCTTCGGCGAGATACACAAATAGTCTGGGAGAAAATAAAACAGATATCCAGAACCATTTTCTTGCGTATTTTATTTCAGAAGAACGTTTACATATCCTGGATTATAACCGCGTGGTAAAAGATTTAAACGGAATGAGTAATCTCGATTTTCTTGAAAAAATTTCCGCCTATTTTCATATAAACAAAATTGAGCCGGGAGAAGCACGACCTTCTAAATTTCATGAGATCTCAATGTACCTTTACGGTGAATGGTACAAACTTATTCCCAACCAAAATTTAATTGATTCAACTCATCCTGTAAACTCTTTGGATACTGCAATTTTATCAGATAAATTATTAACTCCGATTCTGAATATTTCAGATTTAAAAACTGATCAGCGAATAGAATTTATTAGCGGAAACAAAGGTCCTGAAGCTATTGAAAATGCAGTTGATTCCGGTTCCGCAAAAGTTGGATTTGTTTTGTTTCCGGTATCCGTAGATCAGCTAAAAAAAGTTGCCGATGCAAACCTGATCATGCCTCCGAAATCAACCTGGATCGAACCAAAACTAAGAAGCGGTTTGACAATTTATCCTTTAAATTAATCAATGTCAGGAATTGGTTCAAATATCAAAAAAATAAAGAATAACATTCCCGAAAATGTCACATTTGTCGCTGTATCCAAGACAAAACCAAACGCTGATATTTTAGAAGCATACAATGCCGGCCAACGAATTTTCGGTGAAAACAAAGTTCAGGAAATGGTTGCAAAACATGATGCGCTTCCGAAAGATATTGAGTGGCACATGATCGGACATTTACAGACAAATAAAGTAAAATTAATTGCGCCTTTCGTCAAATTAATTCATGGAGTTGATTCTCTTAATTTATTAAAAGAGATAGACAAACAAGCTTTAAAAAATAATGGCATCATTGATGTTCTGCTCCAGTTTTACATTGCGACTGAAGAAACTAAATTTGGTTTTTCATTTGCTGAAGCAACAGCAATGTTAGACTCTTCAGATTATCACAATCTAAAAAACATCCGGGTAGTTGGTGTGATGGGAATGGCTAGTTTCAGTAATGATGAAGCCATAGTTCGACAAGAATTCCGTACCCTGAAAAGCTATTTTGATTCGTTAAAATCAGTCCAATTTAAAAACGCGAATTACTTCAAAGAAATATCAATGGGCATGAGCGGCGATTATTTAATTGCAATAGAAGAAGGGAGTACGATGGTTAGGGTTGGGAGTGCAGTTTTTGGTGATCGTTGAAGGATGGTAGTCTACAGGAAAAAATTAATTGATATCCAAGATTCCAAAACCATCACCCTTTACTCACGTTGACTTCGACACGCTAGCGCTGCTCAGTCAACGGCTCAACTTTTCAACTCTTCAACTTTTCAACCTTTTTTATCCGCCGAAGCTTTAGCGCAGGAGGAAAACTAATCAACAGCATTAAATAAAATCCTAACCTCCGTTCCATGATCATTTAAGAACTGAACGGAACCTCCTAATTGTTCACTCAGAATAGTTATCAGTTCAATTCCCAATGTCTCTTTGCTGCCATTAATAAATTCAGTTGGAATTCCAATTCCGTTATCTTTAATGAGCAAGAGATAGTTCTTTTTATCTGCGGGCTTAAGAATCACATTAATTTTTCCTGATGATTTTCCTGTAAAAGCATATTTGACAGAATTAGTTACCACTTCATTCAACATTAAACCCAGCGGAACTGCTAATTCAAGATCAAAAGACTCATTGCTGCATTCAATTTCAAAAGTTACCGGGGTTGATTCGTTAAAATATGATTTGACAATTGATGAAACCAGTTCTTCTGTATAAGCCCTGAAATCAATACGTTTGACCTCATTTTTTCTATAGAGCATTTCATGCACAAGTGACATTGACTGAATTCTTCCCTGCGCATCAATTAATACTTTTTTACCACGCTCATTTTCTTCTATTCCTTGCTGTAAATTTAATAGACTGGAAATAATCTGGAAATTATTTTTGACGCGATGATGAACCTCTTTAAACAAAATTTGTTTTTCGTCAATTGAATAATTTAATTCCTGGTTTATTTTTTTATTCCGTCGGTTTCCGCGCGCTATCACAATAATAATAAGAATCAAACAAATTGTTGATACGATAAAAAGTGAATAAATCCAAACCTGTTTTTCATGATGAGCATTTACTTCTAACTGTAATTTTTCCTTTTCCTGGACTGTTCTTAAATGCGAAATTTTATCATCAATCCTATTTTCTTCTTCCTCAAAAAAAGCAAGAAATTCATCCACCGCATCTTTGCTGTTTCTATATACAAGTTCATCGCGAACCTCACGACGCATTTTCATATAGTCGTTTGCCTTTTTATAATCTCCAAGTGACGCATAAATTTCGCTCAGTAAATCATATAACTGAATTAAGTCGCGTTTTGAACTGGAAGCAGAAAAAGTTCGCTCAAGGGGCAGAAGCAATTCAATAGCAAGGTCATATTTATTCTGTGCAAAAAAACATTTCGCCCGCCATAATTCATTAATGCTCAATTCATTTCTGTTTTGAATTAATTCAAATGCTTTATCCGATTGTTGAAGATACTTTAGTGAAAGCGGATATTTCTTTCGGCCAAATGCGGCCCTTGCTAAAACCTGGTAATTGTAGCCACTTGTATTTTCAATTCCAAGATTTTTCTTTTGATCCATTCCGGCAATCGCATAGCTTTCGGCCAGTTCATAATCACCTAATTGAAAATAAGTCAATCCGATATTACCCAATGTTACTGCCTGCAGAATTTCACTTTCACGTGAATTAACCTTAGCAGAAATTTTTAACCCTCTCTGAAGATTCTGTAACTTATTCGAATAATCGCCGAGATAATCATAAACCAGGCCAATACTTGTGTAACAATATGCGCGGTTCAGATTTATTCTTGAATCATTTTCCGAAACAAAAGCTTCAAAATTTTTGTCAATAATGCGCAGCACTTTTTTAAATTGAACAAGTGCCTGGATATAACCTCCCATACTTAAATGAACATTTCCAAGATTATATTCCGCTATAAAATTTGCAGTTGAATCAGGAAAATTCTGAAAAATTTCAATCGATTTTTTTCCGTAAATCAATGAAGAATCCAATTGGGATCGCATAAAAAAATCACGACTTTTTTGCTGTAAAGCGTCTGCGAGGTAATAGTCGGTTTCAATTTTCTCTGCAACATGAAAACAAGAATCAAGATAAATCCGGCTGGAATCAGGATTCAAAGATTGATATCTTGACACAAGCTTCTTGAAACTGTTATATTTATCGACGTTTTCTTCTTGATTTTGACCAAATAATGCGCCGAAAAAAAAACATAACAAAGTCATTGTATAATAACGACTCAGAATTTTTTTGCTATGATTTTGGTAAGGCCTCACAAGGTATTACTGGTTTAACAAATATAAGCATTCATTAATAGTCCGGGTTACAAAAGCTGAATTTGATTTCTCCGAATTTGATTCTTCGCAAACAAAGTCACTATTTCAGTTACATTTCCATTGCAAAACCGTAATTTTGTGATTCGAAAAAATCGCATGAACACAACAGCAAAAGTTATAATCAAAGCCGGGAAAGATAAATCCATTATACGAAAACATCCCTGGATTTTTTCAGGTGCAATAAAAGAAATTGAAGGCGAAATCAACGAAGGGGATCTTGTTGAAGTAGTTGCTAATAAAGGAAGACACCTTGGTTATGGTCATTATCAAAATGGCAGTATTGCCGTGAGATTAATCTCTTTTGAACATGATCTTTTTCAAGAAAATTTCTTTACAAAACGAATTCAGTCGGCATGGAATCTGCGATCATCACTGGGATTAAAAGATAATGCTGAAACCAATATATTCAGATTAATTCATGCAGAAGGCGATTTTTTACCCGGATTAATTATAGATTATTACAATGGTCATCTTGTCATTCAATGCCACAGTATCGGCATGTATCGGTCAATTGAACAAATAAAAGAAACGCTGGTTTCTGTTCTTGGAAAAAACGTAAAAACAATTTATCTGAAATGCTCAGGAACGTTACCAAAAGAATATAAAGATTATAGCGGAGATCAATATATTTTTGGAGAAATTCAAACGCCGGTAATTGCTTTGGAGCACAATAATAAATTTAATATTGACTGGATCACAGGTCAAAAAACAGGATTTTTTATTGATCAGCGTGAGAGTCGTTTTTTGCTTGCGCGATATGCTAAAGGAAAAAAAGTATTGAATACATTTTGTTATTCAGGTGGATTTTCAGTTTATGCTTTAAATGCCGGTGCAACGCTTGTTCACTCGGTTGATTCAAGTCAGAAAGCAATTGATTTAACGAATCAGAATATTTTATTAGGCGAATTTCCTGCAGAGAAACATGAATCGTTCGTTGCCGATACAATGGATTTTATAAAAGATTTAAAAGAAGATTACGATATTATTATTCTTGATCCACCTGCATTTGCAAAACACAGAAGCGCAAAGCACAATGCCGTGCAGGGTTACAAAAGATTAAATTCTCATGCCATGCGACAAATTAAACCGGGCGGAATTATTTTTACATATTCTTGTTCGCAGGTTGTTGATAAAGGATTATTTACCAATACAATTATCGCTGCGGCAATTGCTGCTGAAAGAAATGTAAGAATCCTGGAGCAATTGCATCAACCGGCTGATCACCCGATCAACGCAAATCATCCCGAAGGTGAATACCTGAAAGGTTTGGTTATACAGGTTGATTAATGCTAATCGCATTTCTTCATGCTCGAATTATCCTATCGTAAAATATTATCTATTGCTGTTCCGCTTATGTTCGGAACTTTTGTGCAGTCTGTTGTAATGCTTACAGATACTGCATTTGTGAGTGAACTCGGAACAATTCCTTTTAACGCGGTCAATAATGCAGGATTAATTTATTTTTCACTGTTCATGATCAGCAAAGGTCTTGCAGACGGATCACAAATTTTAATTGCAAGAAAATACGGCGAAGGAAATAATTCTGAAATAGGAAGTATAGTTTTTCACACGCAACTTTTGCAGATTTTTTTGAGCACGATTCTTTTTATGTTGTTCTTTTTTTTTAGTTCCTATTTTATTCAGAGCATAGTTGGGTCTGCAGAAACCGGGGAACAAATGGTTGAGTTTTTAAAGTACCGGAGCTGGGGTATTTTTTTCGCAGCGATGCAAGTCAGTTTAGTCGCTTTTTTTATCGGAATCGGGCGAACGGGAATTGTATTGGTTTCTGCTCTCGTAATGGCATTCGGAAATATAATTTTAGATTATCTTTTGATCTTTGGAAAGTACGGATTCCCCGAACTTGGAATGGTTGGTGCGCCGCTCGCATCTTCAATCTCAGAAGTTTTGTCATGTGTCGTAATACTTGTCTATTTATTTTTCAGCAAAGAATTTTTCGTGTTCAGAATTTCCATCTGGAAAAGAATAAAAGCTTTGCCTGTTTTTGAATTGGCACACATAGGAATTCCGTTAATGTTTCAAGGATTTATTGCCTTGTTCGGATGGCTCATTTTTTTCACTTTAATTGAACGGGAAATGACACCTCATGATTTAGAAGTTTCATCCGTTATCAGGAGTATTTATTTTCTTGCATTCATTCCTATTTTTGGTTTTGGATCAACAACCAGAACTTATGTGAGCAATCTTGTTGGTCAGAAAAAAATGCATTTAATTCCGGTGATTCAAAAAAAAATTATTTTGCTCTGTGTGATTTTCGTGATTGCACTTTGTCACGGATGTATTCTTTATCCTGAAAAATTTATTCCCTTAATTGATAATAACCCGGAAATTCTTTCAGACACATCGCAAGTAATGGCGCTGGTTAGCGGATCAATTTTGTTGTTCGCCGTTGTGACTATTCATTTTAATTCAGTTGCTGCCCTGGGTAAATCAAACATCACTTTCTGGACTGAAGTAATTAGTATTCTCGTCTATTTAACGGCCTGTTATCTTTTCATCATCGTCTGGGAATTAAAAGTAACCCAGATCTGGTGGGTTGAATATATTTATTTTGGTACAATGGGAATTATCAGTTATTTTTATCTGCAATATTATAAGCGCAAATACTATCATCAATGAGCGAAAAAATAGTTTTCATGGGCACACCTGAATTCGCAGTTGCATCTTTGCGTGAATTGATTGACCAGGGAATAAATGTTGCAGCAGTAATCACTATTCCTGACAAACCGGCCGGGCGTGGTCAGCAAGTTTCAGAATCTGCAGTAAAACAATTTGCCAGGGAAAAAGAAATTCCGGTATTGCAACCGGTTAGTTTAAAAGATGAAAATTTTCTTGCAGAACTTAAAAAAATAAATGCAGATTTATTTGTGGTTGTCGCGTTCAGAATGTTGCCGGAATCTGTCTGGTCAATGCCCCGACTAGGAACAATTAATTTACATGGTTCGCTCTTGCCGCAATACCGTGGAGCTGCTCCCATTAACTGGGCGGTTATAAACGGAGATTCTGAAACCGGTGCAACAACTTTTTTTATTGAGAAAGAAATTGATACCGGGAAGATTATTGATTCCGTAAAAATAAAAATCAGTGAAATAGATAATGCCGGAGATGTGCATGACAGGCTGATGACAGAAGGAGCAAAACTTCTTGCAAAAACTGTTCATGCTATTTTTTCAGGAAATGTAAAGGGCATTGATCAAAATGAAATTCCTCATTCTGAATTGCGGCCCGCTCCAAAAATTTTTAAAAATGATTGTAAAATCATTTGGGAAAATTCAACACTTGCCAATTACAATAAAATAAGGGGACTTGCGCCCTACCCCGCTGCATGGACAGAAATTGTAAAAGACGATCAGAAAAAATCAGTCAAAATTTTTGAAACAAAAAAACGGATCGACGGCAACAACCATAGTCATAAAATAAGTGTAGAAGAAGGTTCTATTCTGTTTGGTTGTTCAGATGGGTGGCTTGAAATAATAGAGCTTCAACTTGAAGGAAAAAAAAGAATGAAGGCCGTTGAATTTTTAAATGGATTTAATCCAACGTCCTGGCATTTGATTAATTAGTGCTCTTCAAATTGCTCTGACGCTTTATATATAGGAGAAATAAATTATGCAAAAACGATTCCTTGTATTGCTGCTAATTGTTGCCGTTGTTGGTTTATCACAGAATCTTCCGGAATTAAAAAAACATCAGCCGGGCGACTTTGACAATATATTTGTAGAGAAAATTGCAGACGACGCAAATCAAACTTCATTTATAATCTGGATTAAAAATGAAGTTGCATTACACAAACATGCGGATCACACTGAAAACATCTACATTCTTGAAGGTAAAGGAGAAATGATATTAGGAGAAGAAAAACACATCATAAATAAAGGAGATTATTTCAACATTCCGAAAAACACTCCACATGGCTTAAAAGTACTTTCATCTTCTCCAATTAAGGTTTTATCTATACAATCCCCAAAATTTGACGGAACAGATAGAATACTGATAAATGAGTAATAAAACGCTCAAAAGTACCGTCATAAGGGCGTTTTGAGCCGTACTTATCAACATTTTAGCTGTTTTATTAACAAAATGAGGCTATTTAAGCCTGTATCCCTTGTAAAATAGGGTTATTAGAATATATTTGTTCTGATATAAAAATATTGTTTAACCAAAAATCAAAAATTAATTATGAACAAATCAGAATTAGTTGATGCAATGTCATCAAAATCAGGGTTGTCAAAAGCTGACTCTAAAAGAGCTTTAGAAGGATTCATCACTGCTACAGAAGGAGCTTTGAAAAAAGGAGATAAAATCTCTTTAGTTGGATTCGGATCTTTCTCAGTTTCTAAAAGAGCTGCAAGAACAGGAAGAAACCCACAAACAGGGAAAGAAATCAAAATCGCTGCTAAAAAAGTAGTAAAATTCAAAGCAGGAGCTGACTTATCTAAGAAAGTAAACTAAGATAATTCTGATTCAGAATTGAGCCCCGATCATTTATGGTCGGGGCTTTTTTTTTGCCCGCCCCCTCAGTCCGCTGTTGCGTCTTCTTCATTTCAGCAGTTTTGGCGCAGACAGAGCTCCCCGAAAGGGAGCAAACGAAAAAAAAATCCAATCATTTTTTAATTTCCTACAATACCAGAATTTTGAATTTTTGTGCTTTGAGATTTCTTTGTGATAATGTGATTTGAATTTTGTTATTTATGAATTTGGAATTTTAATTTTGCAGGATGCAAAATGAACTTTGGCTTCTCGAAAAAATGCTTGAACATATTTCTGAAAACAAAAAAAATCTGTTCAATGAAATTATTGAGAATCGTACACGACATATAACAATAGCGCTGGAGAATATCTTTCAACCTCAAAATGCGAGTGCTGTTTTACGATCATGCGATTGTTTCGGAGTCCAGGATGTTCATATTATTGAGAACAATAATAAATTTGAAACCAGTCGGGATGTTGCGCTTGGTTCTTCAAAATGGTTGAGTATGATCCGATACAATCAATCCGAAAATAATTCCCGGGAATGTTTTACGGCGCTCAAAAAAAAAGGCTACACGCTTATCGGAACAACTCCACATACAAACTGCCTGATAAATGATCTTCCTGTAGACAAGCCTGTAGCACTAGTTTTTGGAACGGAGCTAACAGGATTGTCAGAAATTGCAATGAAAGAAATGGATGGTTTTGTAAAACTTCCGATGTATGGATTTACTGAAAGTTTTAATATTTCCGTATCGGTCGCGTTGGCGCTTTATGACACAACCGAACGTCTTCGCAAACTAGACCTGGATTGGCATTTATCAGAAGAAGAAAAAATTTCTACCAAATTAAATTGGGTCAGAAAAGTAATTAAACATTCAGCGAAAGTTGAACGCGAAATTTTAGGAAGAAAAGAAGATTAGGATATTTTTGTTTTGTCCTGATTGAATTATAATGAACGTATGACATTGAATTTCTCTGACAATAAAACTCATTTCAACCATAGTATTATAGAACGCAGATGACGCGGATTGCTTATGATTTTTTAAGATTCAATTTCCGGAAAAAAGAAAACTTTCGGTGATAAAGAAAATCAGATCATATTTTATCTTAAACAATCCGCGTCATCCGCGTTCTATCACATCAAGCACACACTAAGTCCAGATGAAATTGTTTTTTTTGCGATCTCTAAGAGTCCGTATTCGTCTTCTTATTCTTTTCAATCCACAAAACCGTAATATCCCAAAGAATTTTTAGCCAGATTAAAATACATGGAACAACTTTAATTACATAAGGTTCTGCCCATTCTTTACGAATTGTTCTTGGAAAAACATCTGTTGCAATAAGTCCGGTAAACAAAAATGCCACACAAATTAAAACAGTGTTAACCGTTGATGGTTGCTGAGTAAAATACCAGATTGCCATACCAGCCATTGCAATAATAAAAGTTGGACTTTCAGATTTGTGATTGAATAAAATTACCCATAATAAAACAGAACACAACATCAGAATTTGAAAGCGCGAAACTGAATAAAGTTTCGTTGCGATTAAAGGAATTAACAATAAAACCACACCAATAAAAAGAACAATTAATTTATCCGGTGAGAGACCAAACCATGTTTGTATCCATCCCATAACAGAGATTCCGTATGACGCTGAATGATCTGCATTCAACATTACTTGCCAGTTATGATATTGAGCAATTAAATCCGGCCAGCTGATAATTAAAAGTGGTAATAAAAATAAAACACTTGTCCATACTACCGACCACACAAACATTTTTATTTTTCCCGGAAAAAATAAAAACAAAATAAAACCTACCAGCGCAAAAGGTTTTATAAATGCAGCGAGCAATAAAAATAAAGCGGCTTTTTCAATTTTTCCTTCGCGGATAAAAACAAATGATAAAACCATTAACCCGGCAATAAGAACATTGCTTTGCGAATTCTGAGTGGATGAAATCATCTCGAACAATAAAAACAAGTGCGCTAACAATTTCATTTTGTCTGAAAGAAATTAATTCGGGGATAAGGAATAAACAAGAACAGGAT
>Ga0102851_10000523_pt1 | contig 19550 bp, 18 predicted proteins | sample Mud3Dept3metaG_FD_79558 | JGI IMG/M metagenome (GOLD analysis project Ga0102851, IMG submission 79558) | Freshwater wetland microbial communities from Ohio, USA, analyzing the effect of biotic and abiotic controls - Mud 3 Core 4 Depth 3... | ecosystem: Environmental > Aquatic > Freshwater >... | reverse complement strand
GAGGGCGACATGCAGATCGGCGTCAATATCGTCAAGAGGGCGGTCGAGGAGCCGATGCGGCAGATCGCCAGCAACGCCGGCTGGGAAGGCTCGGTCGTGGTCGAGAAGGTCAAAGAGATGAAGCAGGATATGGGCTTCAATGCGTTGAACGAGAAGTACGAGGACATGATCAAGAGCGGAATTCTGGACCCGACCAAGGTCGTCCGGATCGCCTTGCAGAACGCGGCGAGCATCGCCGGGTTGCTGCTCACGACCGAGGGCCTGGTGGCCGAGCTCCCCGAAGAGGAGAAGGCCCCCAAGTACCCGGCTCCGCCCGGCGGAGACATGTACTGAGCGAAGGCTCGAGGCACGAGTAGATTCTTTAAAGGGAGCGGCCGCAAGCCGCTCCCTTTTTTTTCGCCCGGACCGGCCTTCCCTTCAATTGTTTTTCTAACGTCTTGGCAATACTATTGCCGTATACTACTATTATCACATGATAGTATCCTTTAGAGATAGGGAGACGGAACGAATCTGGAATGGGACCTACTCTAAACGTTTTCCGCCTGACATCCAGAGATCGGCAAAACGTAAGCTATTAATTCTCCATGCAGCGATCAACCTTATTGATCTGCAGGGTCCCGCCGGGAAATCGGCTTCATGCCCGATCGGGCAGCCGGAAGGGACAACACAGCATTTCCATCAACGATCAATGGCGGGTTTGTTTTGAATGGAAGGACGGAAATGCATATAAAGTCGAAATCACGGACCATCATTCATAAGAAGGAGCTGGCCATGCGCAAAATAAGCAATATTCATCCCGGGGAGATACTCAGGGAGGAGTTCCTCAGGCCCATGGGAATCACTGCCTATCGCCTCTCCAAGGAGACGGGGATCGACCAGACCCGGATCAGCGAGGTTATCCGTGGGAAAAGAAGCCTCTCTGTGGATACGGCGCTGCGCTTCGCCGCCTTCTTCGGCAACTCCCCCGAGTTCTGGATTAACCTGCAAAATCATTACGATATCCAAGAAAAAAGAAGGCAAATGCAATCGAAACTCAAGAGGATCAAGCCGCTTATTTTGCCTCAACAGCAGAGTTTTTAGCTACGGAGTGGCCCTGATCAAGGTCGGCGCGGCCACCGGACCGAGCTCAAGGAGAAGAAGGCCCGGGTCGAGGATGCCATGCACGCCACCAAGGCGGCGGTCGAGGAAGGCATCGTTCCGCGAGGCGGTGTGGCGCTCCTGCGCACGCAGAAGTCCCTGGAAGCGCTCAAGGCCGAAGGCGACATGCAGATCGGCGTCAATATCGTCAAGAGGGCGGTCGAGGAGCCGATGCGGCAGATCGCCAGCAACGCCGGCTGGGAAGGCTCGATCGTGGTCGAGAAGGTCAAAGAGATGAAGCAGGATATGGGCTTCAATGCGCTCAACGAGAAGTACGAGGACATGATCAAGTCCGGAATCCTCGACCCGACCAAGGTCGTCCGGATCGCCCTGCAGAATGCCGCCAGCATCGCCGGCCTGCTGCTCACCACGGAAGGCCTCGTGGCCGAGCTCCCCGAAGAGGAGAAGGCCCCCAAGTACCCGACTCCGCCCGGCGGAGACATGTACTGAGCGAAGGCTCAACGCACGAGTAGATTCTTTAAAGGGAGCGGCCGCAAGCCGCTCCCTTTTTTTTCGCCCCGGGCCAATAATCTTCTCCTCGCCCCGCGGCGGGGGAGGATGGAGGAGAGGGGGATCTTCCAGGCAACCACCTCAACCTGACCTTTGTCACAGAAAGATCTCCTCCTCCTCAGGTTACTCAGGCAGGCTTAACCGCGTCGGCAGGGACTTGTCAGCTTATGTTTATGTCAAGGACAGTAAGACTTGTTCAAATTCCAGCTCAAAGTTCAGCTTCGGGTTTCATTAAAATTGCTGTGCTTAAATAGCCAATACGAGTCAATCGAGGCCAAAAATAACAAAAAAATCCTATCTAGACCATCATCCAAAGTGGACACCCTTTGTAAATGACGCCTTTAGTCCTTACTATTATTTCTCCCATACAGCCAGAAATATTTGTTCAATTCCATCAGTGTTGGATCCTGGCACCAAATCTCGGTCTGACGAAAAGGCAATAGTATTTCCGTCTCCAGAGATGGAAGTTCCCCAACTCCCCCTTCCGCCTACGGTGGAAGTCAATTGAGTTATTTGACGGCTCCTTAAGTCCAGCATGAAGATTTCGCTGTTACCATCCGGATTGCCTCCGAAAATGGGGTCCCTCTCTGACCCAAACACAATCTTTTTCATGGCTGAATCGACTGCGGGCCTGCCGCAGACCGATACTCCATATAGATTTGTTACATTCGACAGTTGGACAATTTCATTGGTCATTAAGTTCATCATAAATAGTTCATCACCCCAATCTGGATTTTCGCCAGTGAAGTTGTAACTTGAAACAAATATGACGGACTTGCCGCTGGCATCAAAACATGCACTCTGGCTTGGAACTGGACTGGAGGTTAGTTGTCGCAGGCCCGTGCCATCTGCGTTGACCATAAAAATCTCATTAAAGCCATCCGTGTTTTGACCAGGAATCAAATCGTCAGTGGATTGGAAGACAACTTTCCTCCCCTGCCTGTCAATGTTCGGCAGAACATTTCCTCCCAGGCCGAGTGAATGAGTGAGTTGCTTAAGACCACTACCGTCAGTATTCAGCACAAAGACTTCCGAATTTGAATCAGCATTCTCCCATGGGATTAAGTCCGAAGTTGTCACGAAAACCACCTTTTTTCCGGCCCCGTCAAGCGAAATATCCATCAGACGTGCTGATGCGGTATAGGTCAGCTGGTTAATGTTATGAGTGTATATATCCATTAGAAATAGTTCCATGTTAAATTCGGGATTGCTCCCTGTGACAAAATCGCCATCAGATATAAAACCCATTAGGTGCCCGCTCATATTCAGTGAAGGGTATTCACTTACAGGGCCGGTAGAGAAGGTTAATTGAATAAACTTGACCGAAGGAGTAACCTCTGACGAATAATTATTGATAGCGAGGAACAACGAAATGACGACCAGCACAAGTATTGCTTTTCTCATGATGACATTGCTCTTTAACATTTTTCCCCTCCTTAAATTTATTTGATTCTTTGAAAATAAGAATCTGGTTTTCGAGTGTATTGATCAAGTGAGTATCTCGTCGTCAATTATCCCCGCCGACTATCATGGGGAAAAATAAATCACGACAGAGGATTTGTCAAGGACTTTTTAAGCTGTGTCAACGCAACATGAAAATGTCCTATTTCACCTTGGGCCTCACGAGCCGGCCCGCCTCGCCCTGACGGCTATCCTCTCGGTCGTCGAGAGTGCCGATTTCCTCTACCTTCAGCGCGAGACCGGATTGACCAAAGCGAACCTTTCCTCGCACCTGGCCAATCTCGAGGAGGCCTGCTACATCACCATCGAAAAGACCTACCGCGGGCGCATCCCCCTGACCCTCGTCCGTCTGACCGACGCGGGCGCTGCAGCCTGCAAGGCATATCGGGCTCGCTTCAAGGAATTCCTGGCCTGATGTCCGGGTGTTTATCCATCATCTCCAAAAAGCGAAGGTGCAGAAAATAGGGGACGGGCGCTGCTTTTCCCCTCCTGAAAGGGGATATTTTTGCCAGCCTATCACAATGAGTCATTGACGCGTGTCCGTAGCTGTGAATACAATAAATTCTTCATCGGATTGCTCAATTATAAGCCTCAGGCGGAAAGGTGACCTCGATGTTGCGCTGTTCTCTCTCAGCCTTTAGGGTGTTGCTGATAGTGCTGGCCGCTCTTGGCGGCGACGGGCCTACACTTGTGCCCCCGCCGGACGACATGCTCAGCCCCTCCTTCACCTGGGGCCAGGTCCCACCCCCGACGGGCGATGCGGGCCTCTCCGGAGTCTACTTCCGGGCAGCCGGGGTCAGGGAACTCGACGTGCGTGCCGCCCGCTTTGTCCTCCGCGCAAAGTTCATCTACTGGTGCTTCTTCCCTGACGGCCGCTGCTACTACTCGATGCCCACGGAGGGGCTGGACAACTTCAATTACGACTATATCAGGGAGATGAACGCCCTGTGGGCTTGCACGTACATGCTGAAGGGTGATGACGGGATCATCACTTGGGGCACAGGAGGCACGACCGTCGGCTTCCGCCGGAGCGGCAGGACTCTGGTCATCGGACGGACCTCCGACGTCTATGAGCCGCTCGATCCCTGCAACGGATTGAGGCTCGAGGGCACTTACAAGCGGGAGGACTGGCAAGACGAGATCTCTTCCAAAGCAGGCATCACCTTCTCACGCGACGGCACGTTCGTTGACGAGGGCTTCCTGGCCGGCGCCATCTCAACCTGGTGGTGGGCTGACCGAGGTCTGGTGGAGGCTAAGTTCGCTCCTGGCTGCGGGAATTATCACCTGGTCAGCAACTCGCTGGTTCTGCTCTATGGCGACGGACGGAAAGTCCGCGTTAACTTCCAGCTTGCGGATGAGGCGACGAAAGACAGCGTCACGGGTTTCTTGATCAGCACCCGGCGATTCGTGAAGGTCAAATAGGCACGCCCTCGAAGCCGAGATTGGCGAAGAGCGAGATACTATGTACATGACGATGGCCCGTTTCTTGAGGCCATTCTCCTGCTATGGCGGGAGTGCATCGTCCCCGGCCTCCCGAGCGAACTGTCCTTTATCGGGTGTTGTTCCATTACTTCGACAGGTTCCTGTCCTTCGTGCCATGCCAAGCGCCTGGAGGAGTGGGGCGAGTGGATGCGGCTGATTTCCGGCTCTTTTGCTGACAGGAGCGGCTTGTCGGCATCACCCCCACGGCCAAGCTGTGCTTGACATCTTTTTTGGCCATCTTTTATACTTCCTCACGATGGTTGGAGGGGACAATAAAGGCGAAAATGCGACCGCACCCAGCGGAGCCAAAAAACCAAATTGCTATATTTGTATTGAGGAGGGCAAAATGAAAAGAACTGCGTTATTGATCGCGGGTCTCGGGGTGTTCCTTTTCGTTCAGGCGGCCCAGGCGCAATGGACAACCGCCAAGAGGATTACCTGGACTTCGGGCGATTCCTCCACCCCCGTTGCGGCCGTGGATTCCAGCGGAGCTATCCACGTCGTCTGGTCTGATGTCACGCCCGGCAACGGGGAGATCTATTACAAGAGAAGCGAGGATGGAGGAGTCACCTGGAGCGCGGTTAAAAGGTTGAGCTGGATGACAATGAGCTCCGTCAACCCCGCCATGGCCATAGATTCCGAAGATGTCATCCACGTCGCCTGGCAGGATGATACTTTGGGAACCAATGAACTTTATTACAGGCGAAGCACCGCTGGAGGCGCTGCCTGGGACGCCACCAAAAGACTGACCTGGACGCCCGGGCAGTCCGTCTGCCCGGCTCTGGCCCTGACTTCGGACGACGCCGTTCATATCGTCTGGTCCTGTTACAAACCGATACTGGGGTCCTACGAAATATTTTATAGGGGGAGTACCGATGCGGGCCTGTCTTGGAGCCCGGCCAAACGGCTGACTTGGACCTCAGGCGGATCCCACTTCCCGGCCGTGGCCGCAGCGTCCGGGAACACGATCCAGGTTGTCTGGCACGACGAAACGCCGGGCAACGACGAGATTTATTACAAGAAAAGCACGGATGGAGGAACAACCTGGAGCGCGTTTAAAAGGCTGACCTGGAACTCGGGCGATTCCAACTACCCGTCCATCGGCATAGGTTCAAGCGGCGCGCTCCATATCGCCTGGTCTGACAATACACCTGGCAGCCCCGAGCTGTACTACAAGAGCAGCGTGGACGGAGGTACAACCTGGAATCCGGCCCGGCGGCTGACCTGGACTTCAGAATGGTGCTACTCCTCGGCGATAGCTCTCGACTCAGCCGACACAATCCACCTCGTCTGGAGGCGGGATTACGCCCATGATGAGGCGGATATATATTATAAAAGCAGCATGAACGGAGGGGTAACTTGGAGCTTGGCTGAAGACTTGACTGGAAACAACGGCCGATCCTACCATCCCGCCGTAGCTATAGATTCAAGCGACGCGCTCCATATCGTCTGGCATGATGAAATCCCGGGCAACTTCGAGATTTATTACAGAAAGCGAAACTAGTGAGCCGCCGGAGCGGCCCACGCCGACGCACTGGCCGAAAAGCGGGCTTTTATCGAGAAAATAAAGAAGGAGATAGAAGAGCGGTAGGGCGGGACCAGAAAGAAAAGGGCGCGGTCCAGGGGACCCGGCGAAGAAATGCTATACCGGGGCGCATTCTATTCCCATTCGATGATCTTCTTCAGGTCCTAATCACGGTCGAGGAGGCGACGGACCTCGAGACGACCATGGAGATCGTCGAGGGCATTCAGTTCGACCGCGGCTATCTCTCTTCCTATTTTGTCACCGATCCTGAGAGGATGGAGTGCATGCTGGGAAATCCGGTGATCCTGCTTAACGAGATTTATCCCCGGCTTAAAGCATATTCCTTCGCCATCGCCATGATTTCACTTACAGAGCGCCAATTTCGACCGGTCATGGGAACGCCCAGCAGCCTTTCGGCATTGGCCGCGAGCTTGGACCGACCCACGCCGTCGGGAGCATGAAGGTAGAAGACGCTGCCTTTAAGGACAAAACGTTCGTTTCTGCCCTTGAGGCTTTCCAGTGTTGTCAGATCAGGGTTTGAGGGTGCAGCGGCCAAAAAGAACAGGTGTAAGGTCTTTGGCTCGGACTCCGCTTCAGGGAAGGGGTTCGATTGAGCTGCCTGTTCGAGTTCCGCTGACTCCAACAGCAGCACCTGAGGTTCAAAGCCTCGGCTCTTCTTGATTTCAGCGCCTATCTTTCTCGAAAGCCCCCCGGCATTTTCCTCTTTCCTCTGAAAAACGGCATTGCCGCTTTGGAGATAGGTCTTGACATTTCGGAGGTCGAGGTTCTCAAGAATGGCGACCAGCTCTTTCATCGGCAGAGTGTTCTTCCCGCCAACGTTGATGCCCCTGATAAAAGCAATGGTCGTTCTCATTGATTCTCTGATTCCTAGTATACAGTCTGCTCTATTTGATGCAACTCACCATCAACTCGTGGGCGTCGGGTACTGGGGTCCCTAGCGCGGTCGTCACGGCGCGCAAACATGTTCTTGGAGACGACCCGAGCCGCGGGATCATCTCTGCCTCTGATCAAACCCACCATTGCGTGATGAAAGTGACCGGCCTTGACAGTGTTCGGTGTCCTTATCTATGCTTCCTCATGATGGCCGTTTCTGCCGCGTCGGCGCCTGACTGATCGGAAGTGAAAACACTGGAGATAACATGAAAACCAAGGCGATCCGCATCCATGAGCATGGTGGACCCGAAGTGCTCCGGCTCGAAGAAATCGAGGTCGGCGATCCCGGCCCGGACGAGGTCCGCATCCGCAACCATGCCGTAGGCCTCAATTTCATCGACATCTACTACCGGACCGGCCTGTACGGCGCGGCGCTGCCGCACGGCCTGGGCTTCGAGGGCGCGGGCATTGTCGAGGCGGTGGGGAACAACGTCAAGTTCCTGAAGGAGGGCGACCGCGCCGCCTACGGGCAGGGCCCGCTCGGCGCCTACGTCGATGTGCGTGTAATGCCGGCGGCGATGGTGGTGCGGCTGCCGGAAAAGATCGGCTTCGACGAGGGCGCGGCGGTGATGCTCAAGGGGCTCACCGTGCAGTACCTGTTCCGCCAGACCTATCGGCTGCAGGGCGACGAGACCATCCTGTTTCACGCGGCCGCCGGCGGTGTGGGCTTGATCGCCTGCCAGTGGGCCCAGGCCCTCGGCGTCAAGCTGATCGGCACCGTCAGCTCCGACGAGAAGGCGGCGTTGGCGAAAGAGCACGGCGCCTGGGCGACGATCGACTATAGCCAGGAAAACTTTGTTAGCCGCGTGAAGGAGCTGACGAAGGGCGAGAAGGTGCCGGTGGTCTACGACAGCGTGGGCAAGGACACCTGGGAAGGCTCGCTCGACTGCCTGCGGGCGCGCGGCCTGATGGTGAGCTTCGGCAATGCCTCCGGCGCCGTGACCGGCGTCAACCTCGGCATCCTCGCCAGCAAGGGATCGCTCTACGTCACCCGGCCAGCGCTTGGGACTTACGCGGTGCCGCGTTCGCGGCTGGAGGCTTCGGCCGATGAATTGTTCGACCTGATGTTAAAGGGCAAGATCAAGGTCCAGATCAACCAGCGTTATGCGCTTGCCGATGCGGCCAGGGCGCATGCAGACCTGGCGGCCCGCAGGACCACCGGCTCAACGGTACTTACTCCCTGATTCCGGCAATCCGAGAGAAATTCTTCAGTGTGGCGACTCCAAGGAGGATAGTCATGACCAACTGCCGCAGTTTTCTTTCTCCATGGGAGCGATCCTGGGAGGCCCTATTGAATTCCCCTTTTATAATAGATTTCAAGATCATACTCACTGATTGGAGTATCCTCCCAGACGATATGGATAGTTTGGTTTAAGTCCGCTACGCCTACAGGGTACCATGAATCGGCGTCTGACCAGGTAAGTCTCTTGACGCCGGCCCAGGAAGTACCCCCATCGGTGCTGCGCCTGTAATACACTTCGTTGTTTCCGGGAGTGCCATCATACCAGACGGTATGAATATGATTATTGGAGTCGGTGAATACAAATGGGTCAAAAGACTGGCCGGAGGTCCAGGTCAGCCGCCGGCTTCCCTCCCAATTAAGGCCTCCGTCTTGAGTTGTAGACGATTTGCGGGTTTTCGGAAGCGCCGCTGTTGTTCGTGATATTCTGCAGGCCTTGCCATGTGGCGCCTCCGTCGGCTGATTGCCGGAAGAATATTTCATGGTTTCCAGCCGTATTGTCATCCCATGCCAGGTAGATATTCGCCCCGCTGAAGCCGATGCTTGAAGCAACCGAATCGGCGGGATTCCCTTCCCCATTCATTTGAAGTATATTTTGTTGAATAGGACAGTTTTCCAGGCTGGCAAAAATTGAAAAAACCAAAGGATCTCGAATTGACACCCGAGGCCATGCTTCAAATGGCAGAGGGGGCGGCTAAAGCCGTCGTGGACCACATCTCGGCCCTTCCCGGAGCCCCGCGTTCGAACCTCGAAGTGAGCCGGGAATTCCTGCGAAGCCTCCGCGAGCCGCCCCCCGAGGACGCGACGGATTTCCCATCGCTCCTTCAGTTCTTGATGGAGACCATCATTCCCGTTTCGGTCAACACGGCTCATCCGGCTTATATCGGCTATATTCCCGGGGGCGGGCTTTATCCTTCGGCTGTCGCCGATTTTCTCGGCGCAGCAACCAACCGGTTCACGGGCGCCTCGTTCGCGGCGCCGGCGGCCGCGCGCCTCGAAGCCAACGTCCTGGAGTGGTTCGCTCAATGGATGGGTTATCCGGAATCGACGCGCGGCATTCTCACGAGCGGCGGATCCCTGGCCAATTTCAGCGCGGTCGTCACGGCGCGCAAACATCTTCTCGGAGACGACCTGAGCCGCGGGACGGTTTATGCCTCCGATCAAACCCACCATTGCGTGATGAAGGTGGCGGGCTTGGCCGGCATTCCGGAGCGGAATATCCGCCTCCTGGCTGCGGATGAAAAATATAGGGCCATTCCCCGGCTCTTTGAAGACGCCATCCGGGCCGACCGGGAAAAAGGATTGAGGCCTTTCCTTCTTATCGGGAACGCCGGCACCACCAACACGGGAGCCGTCGACCCGCTTCCTGACCTCGCCGCGTTGGCAAAAAAGTTCGGCCTCTGGTTTCACATCGACGCGGCTTATGGGGGATTTTTCAACCTGTGCGAAAAGGGCCGGAAGAAACTCGCGGGGATCGAGAAGTCCGATTCCCTTGTCCTCGACCCCCATAAGGGGCTCTTCCTTCCCTACGGATCCGGGAGCCTGCTGGTCCGAGAGGGCGAGCTCCTGCGCCGAGCCCACATGGCCTCGGCCGATTATATGCAGGACCATCCCACGCCCGAAGGAGAATACAGCGCCACAGATTATTCTCCCGAGCTCTCCCGATCCTATCGCGGCCTGCGCGTTTGGCTTCCGTTGAAATTGTTCGGCGTCCAGGCCTTCCGCGAAAATCTCGACGAGAAACTCGAACTGGCCGAATGGCTCTACCAGAGGCTTCGGCGAGAGCCGGGGTTTGAATGCCTGAACGCGCCCGACCTCTCGGTCGTGCCGTTCCGATTCCGTCCAAAATCAGGGGAGATCGATGCGTTTAACCGGAGGCTCCTCGAAAACATCGTCAAGAGCCAGAAGCTGTTTCTCTCGTCCACGCGTCTGAAGGGTCAGTTTGTCCTCCGCGCCTGCATCCTCAGTTTTCGCACGCATCAAGCCGAGGTGGAAGAGGCCTTCGAAATCGTCGCCTCTGAAGCTAGAAAACTCGATGCGCAATAGAATCAGGGGGATAGCTGCCTGCAGCCGCGAGGCCTGATGGTGAGCTTCGGCAATGCGGCCCGCAGGACCACCGGCTCAACGGTACTTATCCCCTGATCGGCCCCCTGCGCCGCAGAAAAGCCGCTTTGGATCAACTGGGAGGGCGCAGCACTCTCTTTCAGACGGGCTTGGGATGCTTGATGAATGTCTGCGTCCGGTACTCGCGGAAGGCCGTCTGGAGCTCCTCCTGGGTGTTCATGACGATGGGGCCGCGCCAAGCTACGGGCTCGCCGAGCGGGCGGCCCGATATGAGGAGGAAGCGGACGGGCGAATCTACCGTGGTCACCTTGATCCGACTGCCGTCGCCGAAGAGGATGACTGAGGTGTCTCCGAGCAGCGGCCGCCACTCGAGGTCGAAATAGCTGGCCGGTTTGATGTTGTAGGATGACGGGCCGGGCTCGTCGGAGAAGCAGCCCCGGCCCTCGAAGACATAGGCGATCACCGTATGGCCGGCTTTCGTCGGGTGGACGAACTCGGAACGGGGCGGCATGGCCACGTCGATGTACTCAGGGTCGATGACGATGTCCCGGACCGGGCCCCGGGTCTTTCCGACGGCGCCGCAGATGACCCGGGCCATGACGCCGCCAGGCAGGGCAACCTCGGGGATGTCGGCATTCTTCACGTCGCGGTAGCGGGGATCCATCATCTTCTGCGCGGCAGGCAGGTTGGCCCAGAGCTGGAAGCCACCCATGCGTCCGTCCGTGCCGCCTTTTGGCATCTCCTGGTGGATGACGCCGCTTCCGGCCGTCATCCATTGGACGTCGCCCGGGCCGATGACGCCGCGGTTGCCCATGCTATCGCCGTGCTCGGCCGTTCCGCGGATCATATAGGTGATCGTTTCGATGCCGCGGTGGGGGTGCCAGGGGAAGCCGGGGAGGTATTTGGCCGGATCGTCCTGCCGGAAGTCGTCGAACATCAGGAACGGGTCGAACATCGGGACCTCGCGGAAGCCGAAGCCGCGGCGCAGGTGCACTCCAGCCCCCTCGAGTGTGGACTGGCTGATCAGGACCTTCTTGATCTTGCGAATCTTGTCCATGGGCCCTCCCGTCACTCACTATTATAGCATGGGAGAGAGCAACCGCGGAGGCAGCGCCTGCGTACTTGGCAGCCCGCAGGAAATCCTCAATATGAGTAAGCACGGAAGGCTCTCCGGACGGTTACCGTATGGGCGTGAAAAAACGCCATACTCGGTCAAAGGAGGCCGCAATGAAAAACCGTAAGACGACAGCCCTCATCGGACTTGCCTTTCTTCTCTCTGCCGTCCCCCTGCTCGGCGGCTCAAAAGAGGACCCGGAAGCCCTGATCAGCCGGGCCCGCTCGATCATCCAGGACCCCCATTTCTCTCGCGACGCCATCACAAGCTCGCTGTCCGACGCTCTGGGGGCCGCGCTCCTGATCGTGCCCGAGACGGATTATGCGGACGATTTCAAGGCCCGCATCGAAACCGTCCGGAAGATGTTCGATGACGAGGTCCTCTTTTCCGACAAGGGCCGCCAGTATCTCGGCCTCGCCTACCAGATGGTGAGCGGCGGCAAGACCTGGCAAATCCCGGAGGAGATGAAAACCCTTGACGCCAAGAAGGGCGTCGAACGGTCTTTGAAAATTTGTCAGGATCTCCTCGACTCGGCCCTGGCCGAGTTCAAGGCAGGCCGCAACGAGAAGGCGGTCAGCCTCCTCCTCGAGTACGTCATCTTGGTTATCACTCCCATCGAGGCCTGACCCGCCGCGGTAGGGGAGAGGTGCCTTGCCAATTCCCGGAGTTGATTCGCCGGCGGCCCTGGATTACATTGTCCCGCAGAGAGCGTCCGCTGTGGATATCCGGGAATTCGATTACGACGTCATGGTCAGGCCCCTGGAGAACCGGATGATGCGCTCGATCTGGCGGATCGTCCGGCAAAGGGAGGCGGCCGAGGACGCGCTCCAGGACGCCTTGGCCCTCATTTGGAGGAAGCGCCATGAGGTGGCCGGGCACCCCAATCCGGAGGCCCTCATCCTCAGGATCGCGGTCTCCTCGGCCTACGACGCCGTGAGAAAGGGGACGAGGCGCCTTCGCCACGAGATCCGGAGTTTGCCTGAGGGACAGGCCAGGGATGCGGCACCCTCGGCTGCAAAAGAGATCGAAGACAGGGATCTCCGGGCCGCCATCCTCGGAGCCATCGGCCGTCTGCCCCGGCGACAGGCTACGGCGGTGCTCCTCCACATTGTCGAGGAACAGTCCTATGCGGACATCGCCCAAGCGATGGGCTGCTCGGAATCGACCGTCAGGGTCCACGTCGCGCGCGGTCGGGCAGGATTGGCCAGGCAACTCGCGCACGAGCTCCCGGGCCCTTCCGGCGGGCCGGAGCGGAGCGAGAAGAAGGAGGCGTCATGACCGAAAGAAACTCCACGGATGTGGATTTGGACGAACTCCTGAAAAGGGCCTTCGCCGACGACCTCCCGGCCGACGTCGCCGCCGGCATGCGCGGGCGGATCGGGCGTTTCCGGGAAGCGAAGACTGAAGGCGAAGCAGCGGCCCGGGGACGGGCGGGGGTTTGGGAATGGCTCTTCCGTCGAAGCGTCTGGGCCGCCATCTCGATCCTTCTTCTCGCCGCGGGAATCCTCTTCCAGGAAAGGGGATCCTCGAGTCCTCTGGCCGAACGGATCTCCGCGATCAAAACCCAATACGCAAGCCTCGATACGACAAGGAGATAGAGTCATGACCGAATCCGCCAAGACCTCCGCCAAGGGCAGGGCCGTCATCCGCTGGATTTTCGCGGCAGCCTTCATCTTCGCCGTCGCTGCTTCGGGGCTCTTGACGGGGCTGATGAATGCGGCGGGCCTCTTCTATCTTGTTTTCGGGAGCATCGCGGCGGCCCTCATGGGTTTCACGGGGCGGGAGATCGCCACCGCCTTCCGGGATGCGGCCGGCGGGACCACGGAAATGGAGAGTCTGGGGAAATCAGCCTATTTCTGGGAAGCGGCCGCGCGCAACGCCTGGATCCTCGGGGGCCTGGGCAGCGCTCTCAACTTCATCATCGCCCTGAGCCGGGAGAGCAGCGGGATCGCAGACGTCAGCAACCGGATGATCCATTCGCTCATCATCATGCTCTATGGTCTCGTCCTGGCCGTTATCTGTCTCATCCCGGAGATGAAGCTCGCCGGTCTGGCCGATAAAACCCGCTCGCGCTGGGAAGCCCGGCCCGTGTCCGAGGCCGAGGGCGGTCCGCGTCCGGCAGGCGGGGCGATCACAGCCGATCGGATCATCGGCACCGTTCTCTTCGCCGCCGTGCTCGGGCTGACCGTCGCCTTCATCATCAAAGGGCAGGCGGCGTCAGGGCAGCTCCCGATCGGCAAGCTCCTGCTCCATTGGCCGGCCTACCTCGTCGTCCTCGGCGGGTCCATCGCGCTGGCGCTCTTTGTTGGCGCCGGACCCGGGGCCCGGGCATGGACGCTCGGCTTCGCCATGACCGGACTCATCAGCCTGCTCATGGGGCTCATCCAAGCTTTGTTCGGTTTCGTCCACAAGAACGTCGGCGAGATCGCATCGGCCGTGGCCTTCATCATCTCCGCCTCGTCTCTCACGCTCCTCGGCCTCGTCGCCGTCGCCTCACCGCTCGAGGACCGAGAGGTGATGGAGGGGCGCCGGGAAGGGCCGGGGCCGCTCAGCCGGTTTTTCTGGGTCCTCCTGCCCCTTCTGACATTCATCTTCCTCATCCTGACGTTCATCATGGTCGTCACCCCGATGAAGCAGGTCCGGTAGGGGTTGGAGGCTGGAGCGGGCTGGCCTGATTATACCGGAAAAGCCACAGCCGGACTGATGGCGTTCAGCAGAGGCGGCGACTTCAAATAGAGAGCGATTCCGCTCAGTTCTTCACCCTTTCGGCGCGGCCCTTCTCCACCATCTCCTTGACCTCGCGCATGAGGGTGGGAACGTGATAAGGAATTCCTTCCTTGATCGTCCATTCGATGCCGCCGCCGCGCGCGACCTTGACCTTGGGGTCTCCCGGCCTGATCGGGCTGTAATTATCGACGACCCGGCCCTCATAGGTCAGGACGTCCGTGCCGGCGGGGTTGAGCAGCCTCAGGTTCTCGACGGGGTTACCGTTGACGACAAGGAGGTCGGCGATGAAACCCTGGCGGATGCGACCCAGCCGGTCCTCCAGGCCGAGCATCCGGGCACCGTTGACCGTGGCCATCTTGATGACTTCGAGCGGATGAAAACCGGCCTCCTCGAGAAGCTCCATCTCGTGGACGTGGCCGAAGCCGTAGATCGAATAGATGAAGCCGGCATCGTCCCCGACCGTGATCAATCCGCCCTTGAGGTTGAATTCCTTCAAGGCCTCCATCCACACCTGGTAGTTCTTCTTCCAGCGGACTTCCTGCGTGTTGGTCCAGCCGAGGAAGTAGGAGCCGTGGTTCCGCATGTCCGGCTGGAAGTACTGCTCGAGCGTCGGGTGGAGGTAGTCCTTAAACCAGGGCTGGTTCTGGGCCCGGATGATGTCGCGGCTGGCGACATAGATCGAGAGCGTCGGGCACCAGAAGACATGATTCTTGACCATGAGGTCGAGCCCGGCCGACAGCTTCTCGCGGTTGAGGTTCGGCTGGATATAGAGCTCTCCGGCGCGGCCGAAGCGATGAATCTCGTTGCTGCTGTTGTGCTCGGGCGGGAAATTCTGGATGCCGTCCAGGGCGGCGTCCGCGACACCGTAAAAGTGCTCGATCGAGGTGATCCCGAGCTCCGCCCAATCCTTGGCTGTCGTCTCATCGACGGCGTTGTGGACGGCCGTCCGGAGGCCCAGCTTCCCGGCCTCGTCCATCAAGGCCTCGGCCAGGTCGCGGTCCATCCCGAAGAGCTTCAGGCCGTCGACCCCCTGGGCCTTGGCGGAGCGCACGCCCTCGCGGACGAGCTCGGCGGTGTGCATCCCTTTTTCCGCCCAGTTCCATTCGTAGAGAAGGATCCGCGGCGCGACGAGCGTGTGGGCGGCGCTCCGGGCCCGCCATTCCTTGGCCTTATTCCAGTCCGAGCCGACGTCGCGGACTGTCGTCGCCCCGGCCGCCAAATAGAGGTTCATCTCGTACTGGAAAGGCTGCGGCACGCCGCCGCGTTCGTCCTGAAGGTGAATATGTCCGTTGATAATCCCCGGCATGATGTACTTTCCGGCGGCGTCGATTTCGGCGTCCGCCCGCCAATCGGAGGGAACGCTTCCGACCCGGGCGATGCGTCCGTCCTCGATTGCGACATCGGCCGGACCGAAGGGGGGTTCGGCGTTCCCGTAGATGATCATCGCGTTCCGGATGAGAAGGCGTTTGACCGGTTTGGCGTGCTCCGGCGCCGGAGCGGTTGAGGACGACGCCGTTTGGGCTTCGAGGAGAGTGAGTCCCAGAACGGCCAGGCCGATGGTTGATAAGAGTATCCAGGGAATTCGGTGCGTCTTCCTTTTTCGCATTTCGTCCTCCTTGTTTTTCTGGACTGGGATTGGGGTTAAACAGAATCATAAATCCCGCCCGGGGCCATGTCAATGAGGCAGCGAAACACATGATCTGCAAACACGGACGTCCTTCCATAAGGGCCCCTTGCCGCCGGACGATAAGGATATTATCATTTGAATCAACAACCCTTGAGGGAAACCCATCGGGTTGTTGGTTGACAATATTTCTCCGCATTGATTAGGATGATAGGTCTGAGGCCGGATACGCAAGCGGAAAAGCCCTGATAAGGCGCCTCGAGGCGCAGCCGCGGGGTGATGGTTCCCCATTTGAGGAGAACACATGAGCGCATCTCAACTTGACCTTCTCGAACGGGCCCGAAAACACTTGATCCGGTACTGCCGGACCTGGCAGCCGCCTGTCATTGTCAGCGGCCGCGGCTCGACGGTCATCGATGTCGACGGCCGTGAATATCTCGATTTCACGTCCGGTCAGATGTGCGCGACGATCGGCCACAATCATCCTCGTGTCGTCAAAGCCTTGGCGACGAGCGCGCAGCGGATTCTCCATTTAAACAGCGCCCTTCTTGCGCCCGAAACGATCGAACTGGCGGAGCGCCTGGCGTCTCTCCTGCCCCCGCCTCTGTCGATGAGCATTTTTTTAAACACCGGAAGCGAATCCAATGAGATCGCTTTGAAGCTGGCCAAGCTCTGCACCGGACGCTTCGAGACGGTCGGCTTGACCAAGAGTTTTCACGGCCTGACGGTCGGGGCCGGTTCGTCGACATATGCCATCGCCCGACGCGGGCACGGCCCGGCGTTGCCTGGTTTCGCTCTGCCGGCTCCCTATTGCTATCGGTGTCCCGTCCGGAGCACTTTCCCCGGTTGTGATTTCCTTTGCCTGCGCGCCGGATTCGAGCTCGTCGACGCGGAATCCGTGGGTTCCCTGGCCGCGTGCATCGTCGAGCCCATCATCAGTGCCGGCGGCTTGATCGATCCTCCTCATGGCTACCTCGCGGCTCTCAGAGCGGAGTGCCGGAAGCGCGAGATGATCTATATTCTGGATGAAGCTCAGACCGCATTCGGCCGCTTGGGAACGATGTTCGCCTTCGAACAGGACGGCGGCGCGCCCGATATCCTGACCTTGTCCAAGACGTTCGGCGGCGGCGTCCCCATCGCCGCGACGGTCACCCGTCCCGAGATCGAAGCGCGGGCGGTCGAGAACGGGTTTTTCCATATCACCTCGCATGTGTCGGATCCCCTGCCTTCCCTTGTGGGGTTGGCGGTTTTAGGCCTGATCGAAGAGGAAAAGCTGGCGGATGCGGCTCGGACGCAAGGTGAATATTTCATCGGCCGACTGCGAGCGCTGGCCCAGCGCTTTGAAATCATCGGCGATGTCCGGGGACGGGGTCTCCTGATTGGGGTCGAATTCGTCCGCGACCGGCGCTCCAAGGAGCCGGCCGAAATCGAGGGCGCGAAAATCACGCGGGAGTGCCTGAACAGAGGGTTGCTCGTCAGTATCGTCCAGTTCCCGGGAAGCTTAAGCGTCTGGCGGATCGCCCCTCCCTTGACGACGACGCGGGCGGAAATCGACAGAGCCCTTGAAATCATCGAGAACTCCATCCGCGCTGTCGTCGGCGGGCAGGCTCATTCATAGGAAACAAAGCCCGGCTATTGACCTTTTCCGCGCGGCCCTTGTCCACCAAGTCCTTGTCTTCTCCCTGGAGCGGAAACATTCCCGTTGCCTTGACGGATCCATCAACGCCCTTGACAATTTTTCCAGGCTGGGTTTACTATTTCCCCTTTAATAAAATCTCAAAATTCATCAACTCCGGTTTTGTTGAAATGAGGGAAAAAATGAACGTCAGGCTTTTCTCTGGAAGGCTCGGGCAGGTTTCGTCAAGATTGTTTCTCTTTTTAGCCCTTTTTATCCTGGCCCTGCCGTCAGGCCGGCTCGGAGCCCAAGACAACAGGATCACTAAGGCGAACTATGAATCGGCGGCCAAGTTCGCGCCCGGAAAAATTGACAAGATGATTTTTGATTTGTCCGTCGAACCGCGATGGCTCGAAAAAAGCGACCGGTTCTGGTATGGCTTCAAAACCAGCAAGGGAAGGATTTTCTACCTGGTGGATCCTCTCCGGAAGAGCAAACAGCCTGTCTTTGACAATGTCAAAATGGCGGCCAGGCTCACCGAGCTGAGCCGGTTCCCTTATGACCCCGAACATCTTCCGATTGAAACCATCAAGTTCATCAAGAATGATCAGTTTGTTCAGTTCAAGGTCGATCCTCCTTATGAGACCGGGCCGCCCGCCAAGGAAGAAGAGGCCAAAGCCGGGGATGAAAAAAAGGAGCCGAAAAAGAAAGCCCTCTTTTTTGAATATGAGCTGGCGACGGGGAAACTCATCCGGCTGGAAAACTTTGAAGAACCGCCGCAAAAGCCGGTATGGGCTTCGGTCTCTCCGGACGAAAAAACGGTGGTCTTTGCCAGGAATCACAACCTCTACCTGATGGACGCGGTCAACTATCAGAAGGCGCTCAAGGATCCCGAAGCCAAGGATGTCGTCGAAACCCAGCTGACCACGGATGGAGAAGACAACTTCAGCTTTGCCGTGAGGGGCTGGGGTGAGCACAACGAAAACAACATCGAGAAAATCAAGAACAAGGACAAGCGCAAGGCGACCGGTGTCGTCTGGTCCCAGGACTCGAAAAAGTTCGCCGTCGTCCGGGAGGACTCGAGAAAAGTCAATGACCTTTGGGTCATCAATTCCGTGGCCGAGCCGCGGCCGACTCTTGAGACATACAAGTATGCCATGCCCGGGGAGCCCGATGTCCCCCAGTTTGAAATCCTCGTTTTTGACCGGGAGACAAGGTCCCGGGTCAAGGTCAAGGCCGAAAACTTCAAGGATCAACAGGTGAACATCATGACGGCCCGCGCCCAGGCCCGCCTCCGGTATGAGGAGCGCGCTTCCATGCCCTGGCTCGCGGAGACATCGGACAAGCTCTATTTTGCCCGGATCAGCCGGGACATGACCAAGCTCGACCTCTGCGTGGCGGATACGGCGACCGGCGACGTCAGAGTCCTTGTCGAGGAACGATCGAATACCTACATCGCCTATATGTTCTATGCCTACTGGCAGCCCCCGGTCCTCCTCGGCAACGGCCGGGAGCTCATCATCTGGTCGGAACGGGACGGCTGGAGCCATTATTATCTCTATGATGGGGATGGCAAACTCAAGAATCCGATCACGGCGGGACCGTTCAGCTGCCGGACGATCGAGGCCGTCGACGAAAGAAACCGCGTCCTATATTTCACGGCCTGCGGCCGTGAAAAGAACGAGGACCCCTACTACCAACACCTCTACCGGATCAACCTGGACGGCACCGGGCTGAAGCTTCTCTCCCCGGAAAACGCCAATCATTCCATCGTCGTCGCCGATTCCAGGCTCTCCTTCATCGACAATTTCTCCCGGGTGGACACGACGCCCAAATCCGTATTGCGCGACGCCCTGGGCAACGTGAGGAAACTCGAGTTCGATCGGCTGAACCGGATGACGCGCGCGGTCGATCCGCTGGGCGGCGAGATGCGGCTCGAGTATGACGCGCTGGGCCGCGTCCTGCGGACCACGGATCAGCTCGGCCGCGCCGCCAGCACAGGCTACGACCGTGAAGGGCGCCTGGCGCAGCAGACCGACTTTGGGGGTCGAACGACGAAGTTCAAGCATGACAGCATGGGCCACCTGACCGAGGTGG
>Ga0102851_10000522_pt1 | contig 19554 bp, 24 predicted proteins | sample Mud3Dept3metaG_FD_79558 | JGI IMG/M metagenome (GOLD analysis project Ga0102851, IMG submission 79558) | Freshwater wetland microbial communities from Ohio, USA, analyzing the effect of biotic and abiotic controls - Mud 3 Core 4 Depth 3... | ecosystem: Environmental > Aquatic > Freshwater >... | reverse complement strand
CATTATTGGCACAGAAGTCAATGGAATTGCAAAATCAACTACTGCTAAATAATAACTCATACTATTATCCACAATACTCTCATTCAAAGTTGTATCATATACCATTAATTGATTAGGGATTGTACTAGATCCTAGAAACTCTACATTGAAATATACATTATCTTGTTTAAATCTATTAGCTATCGACATTATATATATTTATATTAGAATTTAATTTATTATTAAACACACAAATTCATCTTGAGAAATTTTATTATATTCACAATTCTCTTTTACAAAATTAATAAATTGATTATCTGTTAAATCACTACATCTTAACCTTAATACGCTCCATCTACCACAAGTCTTTATATTCTGAGCCAATGATTGAAATGGATAATCATTATACTCTAACTCATATTCAGAATTTAACAATAAATCTGATAAATATGGATAATCTTGATGAGATTCACGTCTGTATTTTTTATTGATTAATGTTAGAAATTCATCAGGATAACCATCATATTTATTCTTTAAATTTCCATATGAATTAAAAAAGTGAAGTTTTCCATCACCTCCAACAAACACAGTAACCCAGTGACCTCTATTAGGTTCGTAGCAAAAGAGAATTATACAGCATTGATATCTTCCAAGAAGTTGGTCGATATTTTGAAATTTATGTAAATCTTCATAAGTATAGATATTAACTTTACCATCCATATAATCATATATTTCTTTATCTGAAAGGGCTTTTGATTCCATATATAATTATTATACATAATAATTATGATTGATATGATTTAATTAATTAATTAGTCAATGAATATACCATTGATACGCTATCCATTGAAAAATTACCAGCAGGCCAAACACCACTTAAAGGATTTATTGTGATCAAACTTGTATTAGCTATTTTTAAATAAGCCATTACTTTAGTACCACTAACATCGCATACACATGCTACTGTTTGAGTATTAGATGGTTGATAATAATTTGGTATTGTTGGAGGTGCTACTGAAAAGATTAGAGGTTGATTAATATTTGTTATTAGTCTTGCAGGAGAATTATATCTACATGTTACTGATGACATTGATCCACCTAAAATTCTCGAAAATGTTACTGAAAAGACTGCAGGACTAACATCTATAAATGCACCTGATATTTGTGATCCTAATAAATCTTGCAAAACTAATCCATTCACTGTACCTGTAAATGTGCCTGATAATGTTCCATTTATAAATAAATTATAATCATTTGGGATTGATAATAGTTCTAAACTCATTGTATTATTATATTGTTATATAAAAATTTAATTGATTATTGTTAAAGTTGGATCAAAATAAGCTATTGATGTATATGTTCCACCTAAAGTACCACTCGCAAATGTACCATTTATACCTAAATTAATCTGAATATTACCATTTGCAAATACTTTTAATGATCCTGGGACTACATTACCAATATCTTTTACTAAACATGATAGAAAAATAGGATCAACTGCAGGTCTTAAAGCTACTGGAAGGATACCAACAAGTGTAATAGGTTGTACACCACTTGTTAATAAATTGTTATTAATTTGCTGAATAAATATACTTACTAAATTAGAAGCTTCTTTTTTAATAATCACTCTGCATGCATTTGCTGCTACTATTTGACCAGTATAATCAACTAATTGATCTACTAAAGGTGTTTGGTCAACAACACCAGTAAATGTACCATCAAATGTACCTGTGAATGCACCATTTATGAATAATTCATAATCATTTGGAATTGATAATAGCTCTAAACTCATTATTATATAATATTGTATTATATAATAATTTATGATTTTTAATTTAATGCATACCAAACATCGCCATTCGATTGGAAACATCTATTATCCAGATTAGTTATATCATAACTGGATAATGTATAATTAATATATTGATCAGCTTGAGATACAACAGTTAATGTATTTGAATTAGCTGAAATATCACATCTTGCTACATATATATAATAAGTATTCATGAAAGCTACATCTGGTAAAGTAACTGTTATATTGTTATTTGAACAATCACACATAATTACTGAATAATCAGAATCACATGTGTAATTTGAGTCTATGTTAAGTATTGGATTTGACATATTATATTATTACTATAGATATTATTTTTAATATAATTCCAATGTAACTATTCCAATACTATTAACGGCACTTACATCAGTAAGTCTGATACTTATTAAATCATTTTCAGCTACTGTTATACCTGTACCAATATATGTTCCTGTTAAATTAGTACCATTTATAGTAAGTATTTCAGCTGTAGGTATACCGTTTTTTTGTAATGTAAATGTTCTTGAATTTCCAATACCAGGAGCTACTGTTAATAATGCTTTCAAATTACCTAATGTACCTGATTTTGTACATATGAATTGCGCTTTTGATTCTGTATTTGTTTGACCATTTCCAAGTAATAGATAGTTTAGAGCTGTTATATTAGTATTTGAATTATAGAAGATTTGTTGCGGTTTTATAGCTTGTGTACTCAGTTTACCTTGATTATCTACAAAACAAGGTAAAGAACTAGTATTACCTGTTTGACCATAAATACCAGCTTGATAATTAGCTGTTTGGGTTCCTACTGTTCCTATACGAATAAGATTATTATCAGCTATAGTACCTGAATTAGCAAGAAGTATGCAATTACTGCCAGTAGTAGGTCCTACATTTCCACAACTCTCTCCCAAACATAAATTACTATTCCCTGTATTATTAGCCATTCCACTGTTTCGACCATATGAACTATTTGATGAACCTTGATTATTATATAATGAATTAGTACCAAAACTGCAATTAGCTGTTCCTAAACTACCAACTGCTTGACTAGTTTTTCCAAAAGCACAATTATTAATACCTTGACATCCAACACCTGCAAAAGCTCCAAAAAAACAGCCATCATTAACAGTTGTTATGTTATCACCCGCATGATAACCAACTATAGTTATATAATTGGCACTTGTCATTTGTGATCCTGCAGATTGTCCTAAAACAACATTAAAACTGCCATTAGTTAACCCATTACAAACGTCTTGTCCAATACATACGTTTTCTATACCGTTTAATGTCATATTACCTGCATTAGCGCCCGCAAAAAAGTTATTTGTACCTTTATTATGAATAAATGGAATACCATTTTTTGTAATAACACCATGTGATGCATCAGATGTATTAACCATTTCAATATTTTTTGATGCAATAATATTATCATTAAATGTTTTATCACCTGCAAATGTTTGAGCTACTTCTGTAACAATACCCGCATGCGTAGCATCAGCTATTTCTAATTTAATCTCTCCTAATGAATTATCAATTAGAATACCGTTTGCATCTACAGCAACTATAGGTGCTACAGCTGAATATCCAGTAGCTACAACTGGATTAAATATTTCTCCATTAATGTAAACTGGTGTTTGAGGATTTGGACCTATTGCTGGTTTACCAATAAATATTGATCCTGTTAATTGTTGACCTATTCGAAGATCTGTATTGAAATCAAATGGATATGCTGCTGTTCTTAAATTATCTATATCTGTACAATGAAGTTTTTGAATATAGAGTTCGTAGTCGTTATCTTGAGATAATTCAGCAATTGACATTATTATATTATATGATTAGATATAATATAATTATTTAAATTTTAATGTTATTTATGGATGAGCAATTACATATGCTTGTAAATCAGCTACTGCTGTTTGTAAATTACTAATATTTGTCATTGCTGTAGCTAAAGAAACATCTAAAGAATCAATTAATAATTGTTGTTCTTTAAATCCTTTAAGTAACATTGTTGATAGTAAATTATATTTTAATCCTTGTGGACTATCGTCTATATTTTTTGATAAAAGTGTATCACATACACCTTCTACTTCATCATAAATCATACCATATTGTACAATATTAGAACCTACAAATGTAAATTGTCTTGGTTGTAATTGATTTAAGATAGATGATATTTCTGGTAAATCAACTATATTTTCTTTATATTCTCTCAATGATGGAACTGTGCATAATTTTCCTGTATTATCTATAAAACAATTCACACCAGTACCATTACCAACTGCTCCGAAGATTCCAGCTTGAAAATTAGCTGTATGTGATCCTGCTAAACCAATTCTTATCGTATTATTATCACCTCCAGTACCTTGTACATTCCTACCAATGAGGATGTTATTTGATTCACCACCAAAATATAAATTACCTGCATTTACACCTATAAGAACATTACTATCGCCAGTATCAAGATGATTTCCAGCATCATCTCCAATCATAACATTATTATTGGCACTAGTACTATTATGACCTGCTGCATTTCCATAATATGAATTAAATGAACCTGTGCTCAAAAAAGCACCACAATCTGAACCATATAAGCAATTTTGAGAACCAGATGACATAAGAGCACCTGCAACATATCCAACAGCAGTGTTTTGAATACCAGTAGCAGAATTCAAACAACCAATCCCAAGTGCTGTACTAAATAAAGGTATATTTAGATTCAATAAAGTATTTATACCTAATCTACCATCAGAATCTATCGTACAAACTCTTTTACCAACAGCACCAGCGTAACTGTAAGCTGATGGCACTAATAAATTATTATTAAAAGTTTTATCACCAGCAAATGTTTGAGCTACTGAAGTTACAATACCAGAATGGGTAGCGTCGGCTATTTCCATTTTTATTTCTCCTAATATATTATCAACTATAATACCATTCGCATCTACTGCTACTACTGGAGCTACAGCAGAATAACCAGATGCTACAGCTGAGTTATACAATTCACCATCTATATAAACTGGAGTTTGTGGATCTGGTCCTATGGCTGGTTTACCAATAAATATTGATCCAGTTAATTGTTGACCTATTCGAAGATCTGTATTGAAATCAAATGGATATGCCGCTGTTCTTAAATTATCTATATCTGTACAGTGTAATTTCTCTATAAATAATGTATAATCATTATCTCGTGATAATTCTGCTATTGACATGTTATATTATATGGTTAGAAATAATATAATTATTTAAATTTTAAACCATTTCAAGAGTACATAAAACTACTGTTGGTAATGGGAGTCCTACTTCATAACATCTTATAGAAAGTTTATCAAATGGTGCAAATGATACGGTATTTACTAAGTTTGTACCTGTTTGATTTAAATCAGAGATTAAAATAGATAATGCCGTATCCACACTATTTTTTCTAACAACTAATGTACGACTATAACCAACACCTGCTCCAGCATTTACAAAACCATATAAATTCTTTATTGTACATGCTTTTGTAATTAAAAATTGTGCTTGTGGCTCTTCAACAGTTCCCCATGATCTTTGTTGACCTACATATCCATTATGAGTTACTGGAGGTGATCCACAATTAAACTGTATAAAATTAGACCCTCCTGCACTTGAACCTGTTGGTCCTGTTGCACCTTGAGCTCCATTAGTACCATTAATTCCATTAGTTCCATTTGTTCCATTAGGACCTGTAGGTCCAGTAGCTCCATTAATACCATTTGATCCATTTGATCCATTTGTACCATTAGTTCCATTAGTACCATTAGTACCATTAGGACCTGTTGGACCTGTAACTCCTGAACTATTACCAGTCCATAATTCTCCATCTATATAAACTGGTGTTTGAGGTTTTGGACCTATTTCTGGAGATCCTATAAATATAGATCCATTAAGTCGTGTACCTATTCGAAGATCTGTATTGAAATCAAATGGATATTGTGATGTTCTTAAATTATCTACATCAGTACAGTGTAATCTCTCTATAAATAACTCATAATCATTATCTCGTGATAATTCGGCTATTGACATGTTATATTATATGATTAGAAATAATATAATATTTTTTATATAATGATAATTTATCGTCTTTTATATTCGGCAGCAGCAGCTTTTTGGGCTGTTCTGTAATCCATATTAGGATGCGCACGTCTATATTTTTCAAAATAATTTCTCCAGGCTGATAAAGCTTTTACATTTCCTTTAGCTGCTCCACCTACTTTTTTAACCTTTTTAACTTTTTTTGCTTTTACACGTCTCAATAATGCTGCTTTAGATGGTCTACCTACTTTTCGTTTTCTACCGTCTCCAAGTAATAAACCTGGATTGTAATTTAAATCACCTCCACTACGTGCGTTTGCTTCTTTCATTAAGAAATGTCTAACTCTTTGTCTAAGATATTCTGCGTCCATTTTTTGTTATATAATAAAACTATATATTTTTTTTAGCAACAACAAATAATTTAAATTATTTCAATTAATTATATTTTAATTTTACCTTAAATTTCTCATCCTGTAATTTAATTAATATTGATTTTAACTGTGCATCGATTGTATTTAATTCAGTCTCTATTATTTGAATTTCATCTAATTTAGAGTCTTGTAATTTTTGCATAATTGTTTTATGAACATTACATTTTTTATGTTGAGATAGATTATCTCTGCGCACACTCATTCCACAAGGACATGTTAAATATTCTGTTCTATCTACTAACTGAGTTACTGCTACTTTTGGTCTCCCAAATTTTGGTTTCGGTTTAATTAAATCCTTTTCTGTTTTACCAATCGAAATCAAATTATCCATTTATTATATATATTATATTTATATAATATTTTCTTTAGATATTCCGCAATATTGTCCAGTACATTCTGCTGTACAATGATCTTGCATATGACAATGATCTACACTATCACAATTCACTGAACAATGTTCCTTACCACAAATTGTTTTCCGTAATTCTGTTAATTCTGCACACAAAGCATTTATATGTTCCTCTAATGTATCTATTAATTTATCACCCTCTTCAATAGCATCCATTAACATTTTGATTTTTTCTGCATTTTCCATTATATTAATATATTATATATTATATTATATTATTTTAATATTTTACGCAATTTTCTTAAATGATATTTAGTACGCTCATGTCTTCTAAAATTTTTATAATTGATATATACATTACATTTTTTACATAAAACCCTTGTTTTAGCTATTGGTATTTTAGGTTCTTCCATAAATTTATTATATATTTATAATATATAAATGTTTTCATTATCTGAATTAGCAAAAAATGGAAATGAGCCTAAGCCAATCGCTTTCATTGATGGTGGTAAATATGATAAAGAGGTTATCTATGTACATGAAGAATCTGATCCTGAATTATTTGCTGAGATTGATTTAACTGAAGAAGAATCTGATGCTAAAATTAAACCTATTATGGATATATATGGCCGTAATATTATTTATTTTGCTGGTCAAAGTGGATCTGGTAAATCAACTATGATGGCCGAATATATTAAATCATATAATAAATTGCATCCTAAAAATAAAGTATATTTCATTGGCCGTACCAAATATACTGAAGATCCTGCATATAAAGCATTAAAGATGATTCAGTTAAGTGTTGATAAGCCTATTGATTTTGTTAAAGATGGTTATAAAAATTGTATGTTTGTTTTTGATGATGTTGCTACTTTTTCAGATAAAATGCAACAAAATAATGTATTTCATCTAATTAAAGATCTCGCTGAAGTTGCACGTAAAGCTGAAATTAGTGTTCTGATTAGTTCACATTTATTAATCCCAAATGAAAAATCATTGGCTAGAGTGTTGCTAAATGAATTGGATACACTTGTAATATTCCCACGTAGCGCTTCTATACATCATATCACTTATGCATTAAGCAAATATTTTGGTATGTCAAAACCAACTATTAGAAGAATATTAGGAACTAGTAGTAGATATGTTGTGATATCTAAAAGATATCCTAACTATGTATTAGAGGAACAACATGCATATAGTGCATATGATTAATCATCTATTTCTTGCTCTTCCATAAATTCATCATATTCTACTACCTGAATTTTAGCAATCAATTCTTTGGATGCTATATAAAAATAATTATAAATATTAATTGTTTTTTCATCTTGATAATAAGCCTTTATTGATACATTATCTGGTTTATATTCTTTAGATACATAATCATTCATGAATTCAATGGCTGATGCTCTATCTGTTATAGTCTCTAGTATTTCACAACTATAGTCTTTGTTAATTTTAATTACTTGATATTTTGTAATTTTTATTTGTGTCATATAATATATAAATGGGTAAGAAAATAATTAATCGAAAACCTAATGTTAAAGTTGTTAGATCAACTAGAAACAAACGCACTACTGGGGGGGACATTCCATTAGAATTGCGTCCACAATATCGTGCAATGGTTAAAAAGAATTTCAGAGATCCTTATGAGGGTGTTAGTCTTAAAAAATTATCTGGACTTGTTAAACAATCTGGTTTACATACTATATTCCCAATTCCTTTTATTGAACTATTAATTCAATTAATTAATGCTATGAAACATGAAAAAAAGCAACTGGGTATTGAAGATTATAGAATTATTTTTCAAGAATTATTGGCTAAGTTCCCAACTATTAAACTAAATGTCACAGAAGTTTTTATCACTAATTTTATTAAAGAGCTTGAGCGGACTAAAAATTTGAAAATTGGTGGTGCTAAAAAATCATCTAAGTCAATTGATGTTAATGAGCCTAGATCTTTCCAAACTGAAGTTTCATGGTATGATAATGCACTAAATTATGCTGCTAGTAAACAATCTGAATTTAATGCCAATATTAATACATTTATTAAAGATATTGATACTAAAAAACCAATTAGCCCTGAAATTATTAAAGAAATCGCTTCTCAATTACCTAAATTACCTACTATACCTGTTATACCATCTACTCCTTTACCACCTTTACCATCTATTCCACAACAAATAATCATACAGAGGGGTGAGACCAAAGAAGAAAAAAAGAAACGACAGAAGAAAAACGACAAAAAAAGAGATGAGGCTATCAGAAGTCAACAATGGATGAAATCATTAGGGAAAGAGAAAGACTATTGGGAAAGAGATGTTAAAACTGCTAATAAATTAAAAGGTGATTGGCGAGATTTCTGGGATCAAGAAGAAGATAAGAGGCGTCGTTATGAAGATAATCAAGAGGAAGGTGAATTATATGAAGAACCTAGATTGGGAATTACTGATTGGTTTAAAGAAAAATATGATGAATATACAAAACCTCTTGAATTCCTTGAAGAATTAGAAATACCTAAAAAAGGTATTGTACAACAAGTTAAAGATAAATGGAATGAATATCAAGAAGAACAAGAATTATTGAACACTATGTATGAAGAAGGCAATAACCCACCTAAACAAAATATTGATTATTTAAAAGATTTAGGCAGAAATTTAATGAATTTAATTGATTCTAAAAGTGAAAAAGATAAAGAAATTGAAATGGTTGATTTTGAACTTAATAGACGTGGTATAGGTGTCGGTATTGATTCTGATGATGATGATTCATCATCTATGTATTTCTCTAAAAAAATTAATGATAATGACGAATATGATGAACATGAATTTTATGATATTGATGAAGATATTCCAATTTACCAATCTACTACTTCTACTACTTCTACTAATATGTCACCTAGAGATGAAAAAAAAATTATTAAAGAAGAAAAGAATATGATGTTAGATATTGGTAAAGATTTAATTAAAGATATATTTACTACTCAAAAAGATAGAAAGATTGCTGATGATGATTTTAAGAACTTTGTAGATGATTCTATATCTAAATGGGAAATGCAAAATGATATTGAAAGAAAAGGTAAAGAGATGCGTGATAAAAAAATACAAGATGATATAATTTTTAATGAAATTTTTGCTGAAATTGATCCTGAAATTATTAAAGATGAAATACAACAACAACAACCATATAAAACTCAAACTGATATTAATAATGATACTATTGATATTATGAGCAAAATAGCACAAGAAGAATATGATAACTTTGGTAAAGAATTTGGATTGAAGAAGCAAAAGAAAATTTATGCTGAAAAAGCAACTGAAAAAGAACTTAAGCAACATGGGTTTGAATTAGAAGAAGAACAGGCAGCCGAACGTCGAAGAGCTGATTATGAAAGAGCTCAGAAATTTAAAAAGGGTAAAAAATAAACTAACATATTATATATAAATGATTAATAAAATAACATATAAAACTGATGAAGAATATAGATTACGCCAACTTGAGCGACAAAAACAAAAAATTATATGCGAATGTGGATGTATATTGTCGTATTCTAGCTATAGACCACACCAAAAAAGTAATAAGCATAAATTAATGTTGTTCAAAATTACAAACCCTATTGATTATGAAAATCAATTGATTGAAAGAAGATTAATCAGAAAAATAAATAGAACTGATGATCGGCATATCAAAATTAAAGAAGCTCCTATTAAATGTATTAGAGAACCTAGAGTTTGTATTACGCAAGATAGGGATTGTAATGGGAGATTTAGAAAAATCAGAGATTTAAAAAAATATAATGAAAAAAAATCTATGAAATTGAGTTTGGATGTTCCAATAGGTTAAATTAATATATAGTATTATTATGAGTCATAATAAATTGAAACATAATCCGATCACTCCTAGACATTTTTGAAAGACAGAAGTATATATAAATAATTATTAGATAATGATTATTTAAATTGTAATAGTTGTTAATAGTTGTTGATTGTTATCTATTATTTGTTGATGTTTATTGATTAGTTTTAGTTTCTTTTGCTTTAATCTATATAGTTTATTATATTGATTCTTTTCAGTTTTATGAGTCTCTCGATATTGTTTATTATATTGATTCTTTTCAGTTTTATGAGTCTCTCGGTATTGCTTTGTCTGTAGACTAATTTGATCTTTATTATCAATATAATATTGTTTTAGAGTTCTACTAGGTATTATTTTATTAACACAGTCTAACAATTGTATCCAATAACTTTCACGTTGCAATAATTGATCTTTACGATCACATGGATAATCTTCAATCAATATAATTTGTACATCATCATAAGCTATTAATTTGAATGATGTGACATAATGATATTTTCCATTTTGATAACATTTATAATGTCTCTTATGTCCAGCTAATCTATTACAAAGATATGGTTCACATGTTGATCCAATATATATTTCATTTGTTTGATTACTAATTAATTTGTAGATTTTTCCACGTAAATATTTGTTTTCAGTTGATTTAGTTTTGTTCATGTTTTCTATATATTACATGTTGAAAATATTTAAATTACATTAAACGCGCTTAAAATAATAATATAATAATATAATAGTATTATATAAATGCCAAAAATAATAAAGACAACGAAAACATGTAGAATTTGTAAACAAGAAAAGAAGATAGATGAATTTATTGTTTATCAAAGAAAATGTAAAATATGTATGTCTGAGTTACAGAAAACATATTATAATAAAAATATCAAACAAAAACATCCAAAACCAGTAGGTAGACCAAATGGATCATTTAAAGTTAAACAAATTGTTGATGAATCAGAAAAATCATCAAATGATAATGATTTAATAAATGATTATTTAAGAGAGATGGGAATTTAATAGTCCAAATCATTACTTTTTTTTTCTATTTCAATTAATTTAATATTTGTAAATACAGATCTTAAACATGTTTGTGATCCTTCAGTTTTTAGTTGTATTCTATCTTTAAATGGTACATCTTTCATTACTCTTGCTTTAAAATCCTTTTCTTTAATAGTACTTTTTATATTATTAGTCCTAGTATAATCCATATAATTTTTAAATAATTTTTTTAATGGTATATAATCCTTGTCATCATTTGTTATGATACATTCTGATTTTAAGTATACTTTTATATCATTATTTCCATTAACAAATTCATTTTGGTCATTAATCATACATTTTGGAGTTTCAAATTTAAAATTTACAATTTTTAATCTCTTATAATTTTCAATTAACATATACATAAATGATCCTTTCATTTGATCCATCCATTCTTTTGTTTTGAATTCATCAACTCTTAATTTTTGAAATTCAAATTTTGGATTATAATCAAACTTAGTTTTAAAATCACAATAAGCAATTCTACGGGGTATTGAATCATCCTTAATATCCTGCAATTGGAAATCAGTGTTACATAATATAACCATTTTAAATAGTACTTGATATTCGAAGATTGATTCATACATTTTTCTACATTCAATTGATTCACCTCCACTCCATTTTTTTAATAATGAATTATTTGCCCGTTCACCTTCTTCTGGTTCTGCAAAAAATGCAATACGTTTACCTTTTCCTTTTGCAAGTGATTCATTTGCTTCATTTGCTTTACCACTTTTTTGCGTGATTAATGCTGTATTCATTTCACAAAAATAGTCACCAAAAGCATATTTAAAGAAGTCTTGGACAAATGATTTACCATTTGCACCAACACCACACCAAATATAAAATAATTGTCTTAAATTATTTCCATTGAGAAACATTGAGAATTCGTTAAACATATAATCTACTCGTTCCTGAGTGGTAAAGATATCAAGAAATATCTTATTTAATAATGGCACATTTGCATTATTTATTTGTTCCTTTGATACCCCACACTTATATGAACAAAAATCTGTTGGCATTGTTGTACGCCATTCACATGTTTTTAAATCAAATAGTTCATTACCGAAACATATAATATCTGGATTTGCATCCAATTTTTCGATAAATTTGTCTTGTTTAAAATATTGTATAGATTGATGAATTATGTCAGTAACGTAACTAAATGTTTTTAATTTTTTAATAATATTATTAACTATTTCAATATTAAAATCAGTCCGTATCGCATCATCTTCAGATAATTTTTCTATTACATGTTTATGTGTTAAATAATTTAAATGATTTCTGTATAACGGAATTAAATTACTATTGACTAATGATCTAATTTTTGATGTACCTTCTAATTTATTCCACATACCATCAATTAATATATACCATATATGTTTTGGTGTCTCTTGTGCACATATTAGAGTAGTTTTATTTAATTTATATAATAATTTTGCAATATCATCATTTGTACATGAATATGATCGTTCAATAAGTTTAATTAAATTATTTTTAATATTAGCATCATATAATTTTGGATTATCTAATTTTGCCCAATAATGCAATGTACCTAAATTTAAACCATTATCTTTCATATCATTCCACAATTTATCACATTCACCATCATGATATTTCGATGATTTTTTACTAAATTCAATCCATATATTTAATAAACTATTATCGATATTATGTAAACAATAACCTAATTTGATCCAATCTTCACGATTATTACATCTATTTATATTTAATAAAGTAACTAATTCATTAATTTTTTTTATTTTATTATCTGATAGATTGGTAGTTTTTGGTGTTTTTATTAAATCTTTAACTTCAATAATTGGTTTAATTGCTGATTTAATTACTTTTTTATTAGCTGTTATGTTTGTAAATTTACATATTTCTTCAAATAAAAATTTAGGTAAAATCAATGGTTGTATATCTTTAATTATTTCATAAGTGAATTCGTCGTCATTTCCAAAACAAGCAGGTCCAAATAAAAATTGGTTGGTATATTTTACATCCATATGTACCCCCTTATCTAAAAAACATTTACCATCAGCACTTCTTAAAGTCTTAAGTTTATCTATTTGTAAATCATCTAAATGATAATATTCATGTAATCCATCATTCATTGTTTTAATTGTTAATGTATCTCTATTAAATTTATTCAATTTACATATTTCATCATATTGATTTAATGAATCATCTTTGTTATCTATATCAATACCTATTAAATTATAAACTTCGCCCATATATACAACTGATCCATTTAATGATTTATTAAATTTAGTTGTTAGTTTAACATTTGAATATAATGGTAATTTTGGTTTTGATTTCTTAACTTGGTCAGGATAATCATCTTTATAAATGTAAGACCCATCTAAGTTAGTTTCTGGTGCCATTGTTACTGAATGAAATGCAATTTTATACTTGTTTAATTTTTCTAAATCAATAATTACTTTGTCCATTTTATATTATACTATATGTTTATAATAATTATAATTAATTTAAAACGCGAATTAATTATAAAATAGTCAAAATAGTCATTTTTAGGGGTATTTTTACCTTAAAAGGCTAAAATCAATTTAGCGTAGATTTCCCAAATATACCCTAAAAATGACTATTTTGACTATTTTTTAATTTACTTCTTACTTCATTACTTTTATTTATTTACTGATTTTATAAATAGTCATTTATTTTAATTTTTTAATGAAAAAAATATAAACATACCATTTATATATAACATATCTATTACTTTTTTATTACTTTTTAGCTTTTAAATTATGATGTTTAATGAATTTGTTTAGAGTCATTGGCGTACAGTTCATTTGTTCAGCTATTGCATACAATTTTACATTAGTATCCAATAACTCTTTCACTTTATTAATATTATTAGGATTTTTATCTAATATCATAATACCACGTTTTCTACCCAAAATCTGACCATTCTGCCGTGCTTTATTTAAACCTGCTTTTGTCCTTTCTACTAATAGTTCTCTTTCTATTTGAGCAGAGATTGAATATGCAAATATCATCGCTTGAGAATTTATGCTATTATCAATAACAAAATCGGCTCTTGTTAAATAGATATGGATTTTTTTTTGTGCACATATAGATATGAATTCACTTACTTCTAATCCTTTTCGTCCAATTCTAGATAATTCAGTAGTTATAATAACATCACCTTCTTTAGCTTTCTTAAGTATTTCACCTAAAGCTCTTTTATTAAAATGAATAGTTCCAGATTTATGTTCTTCAACCCATTCAATAGTCATTGGAAGATTCAGCTTATTTGCTTTTAATAAGATTTCGGCTTTATCCTTATCTAGATCTTGTTCTTTTGTCGAAACTCTCAGGTATCCAAAAACTGTTTTTTGCATTTGCTAATTATAGGTATACTGCAGAAATTAATTATAAAAAATTTAATAATTTATGTATATTGATTATTAGAATATTGATAATAAATGATTATATTAATTATGGAATAATCTATAACTGGTTGGGCAATTGATTTGATATTTTATTTTAAACAAATTACATATAATATATCTAACTATCTAATATATATGGAATTTAGACCAGAAACTGCTGCCATTGATTACTTAGGTGATATCACTTATTATGAAGGATTATTACGCAATGTTCGTAATATGCATTTGAATTTTGAAGATCAATTAGATTTTGTATGGAGTGTTGAAACTATTTTAAGAGATTTACGAGATAAATGGAATCAAATTCTTTTAGATAGACAACGAATCGGTTATGGATATAAAAGAAAAAGTATTATTAAAAAAAAATATTATGTATAATTATATATGGCTGAAGATATTAGAGGTGAATTAAATGATTTACTGCAACGAAAACAGTTTTTAGAAAATCCACAGGCTATTTTTCAACATTTACGTCTACAGTATGGTTTTATTGATGACCCAATGGGTATGGTCGCAAATTATATGTTTAATGCAACTGATGAATATAATTATATTGATGATCGAATTAATGAAATCAGAGCCAGATTGAATCGAATTGGAGGGGCTAGAAAGAAAGTTGTAAAAAAAACTCTTGCAAAAAAAAGAGTAATTAGGAAACCAGTTAAACGAGTTGTTAAAAAGAAATAGTTGAGTTGAGTTGAGTTTAAATTTAAAATAATTTATTGCATATTAATTATATATAAAAAATTATAATTAATGGACACAAAAAAAAGCATTAATTTGAAATTATCAATCATACGCGAGAAAAATAAGATCGAATCATTAACTAAAGAGAAGGATTATTTAAAAATTAAATTAAATGAATTGATGAATTTGTTATTTATTTCAGAAAATAATAATACTAAAATTTATGATAAAATTAAGTTTCTATTAGAAAGAATTAATAAAATCAATCTATTGATTAGTAACCAAAAATCATTATACAATAAAAATATGAATTCACTAAATTAATTATATTTATAAATACAATTAATAATACTTAAAGATTTGGTGATATTATATAATTAAGTTAAAAAAAGATGAGTAAAGTTAATAAATATCAAAGAGGTAAAATTTATAAAATCACCTCCAATCAAACAGATAAATGTTATATTGGTAGCACATGTGAATTGCGATTATGTAATCGATTGGGTAAACATATGACAAATTATAGAGCATTTATAGCTGGGAAACCATCAAGAAATATAACATCATATGAAATATTAAAGTATGATGATCACATAATTGTATTAGTCGAAAATTGTCCATGTAATAATAAAGAAGAGTTATTCAAGCGAGAAAGATATTGGATTGAAAACTCTAATTGTGTCAATAAAGTCATACCAGGAAGAAGTAAACAAGAAAGTGATGCATGTTATTATAAAAAAAATGAGAATGTTATCAAAATACAGCGCAAGGAATACAGAACAAAAAATAAAGATGTCATTAATTTAAAGCATAAAGAAGTCGTTCATTGTGATATTTGTAATTGTGATATTAATAATAATCATAAAGCAAGACATAATAAAACTTCTAAACATATTGATAATTTAAAAAAAGATGAATAAAGTTAATTAATTATATTTTATAAACATAATTAATAATAAAAAAGTAATTCACCTAATACATCACACGTCTAGACATCTTAGAAAGATTACGCCTAGGCATTCTTGCACCGCCACTCCTTACCCCCCCATCACATTCATCAGCTCCATACCCAAATCTATCAAGAGATTTAGCAGCAACACCCGTAAGCGTGCCAGCTAATGGACCAATTGCTGGAATATATGGTAATATTTCTCTAGCTGCCATAGCGGCTGTTGATAAGATTTTATGTTTTCTTAAAAATTTATGAACATCAGAAGCTGTATTCTTTAATGATTCCCAGAAATCTCCACCCTTAAGGTTTGAAATTTCATGTGTACCAATTGGAGTAGCTCTTTGGGCATCAATAGCAGCAAAAACATTTGAAGGTGTTAAAATGGCAGTTTTGATATTTCCATAAGCCATGGCCAAAGTTAATAAACCATCAACTTGAGTTGAAATATACAATTCTGGGATAATGGCTACATCTCTTAAATTTGTACAATTGACTTGCATAGATAATGAGTAATTTCCAACACAACCAGGGGAAGTCATTGGATCACATGGAATATCAATTCCAAATCTTAAACAAATAACTGATCCAATTGGATAAACTTGTGATTGAGCAGCTGGAACTCCTGGTGCATCTTTTCGGTATGCTTTAACCATAGCTTGTCCACTAAATTCAGGGAATGACATATTTAAGCCAGACTCTAAACACATAGAATATAATTGTAAGTTATTCGCTGAACTAAAAATTGAATCTTTATTGTTCCATTGGATTCTCAATTGTTCAATTGAAAAGAATGAGTCGCTTAAATGACAATTTTGAGATAATTCATTGAAATTTTGTCTTACCCAAATATAAATAGCTCTTGGTACTGTACTTAATTGAACTACATTAGATTGGATAACAGTTGATGCATGTGGGGCAATGGCTGAACCAGTTGATGTAATATATGGTTGTAATTCAGTATAATTATATTTCAAAACTTTTGGTAAAATAGCTGTTTCTTGTGGAGTTATAAATTCAGTTAAGAATAAACATTGACCACTTGAACCAATTCCATTAATAGTACCAGTTATTGAATTTGGTATAATATTCATTGCACCTGCTCCTGCTGTCATCATAGACCAAATTCTATTAGGCCATGTATTTAAGAAAGTTAAATTAACATCAAAAGTATTAATATGTAAGAAAGATGATGATGCATGTTTAAATTGAAATGGATTCATGAAAATTGGCTCAAATACATTAATATTAACAATTGCAGTCAATGTTTGACCTGCGGCAGTGGATAAATCATTTCTTGAAACAGTAAAACCATTAGCTCTTCCAATATATCCATTAATTGGAGTACTGAAAAAACCATTCAATGGATTTCTAGTAGATAATAAACCATCATCATAATTTTGAAACTGATCAGGAGTTGATGGCGAACCACTCAAGAAGGTGTTTGACACTTCCATATCATTAAAAAAATATTTACCAAGGGGGTGTACTTGTCTCGCTAATTGAATATTCATTTTCTGTCCATTCAAAGTTAATGATGCATTATCAATAATTGAACTTACTGGAAATTGACGTAATCCACATTTATTTACCTCAGCTATTTGTTGACCTCCAGCTGTTGAAGTAGCTTGTAATGTGATTGAACCTTGAAAATTTACATAACATTGTCTTGAAAAGGCAATGAGATCTGATGGTGGAATACATGAAAATGTTAAACCATTAGTACTCGAACTAGTTGGAGTAAAAAATCTATATGTATGTTCTTGTCCTCCAGATATAACTTTATATGTAAATTGGTCATTATAGACCAATCTAGAATCAGTTACTGCCATTAAATTGATGTTATCATCTAAGATTTGCATTTATATACTATAACTTTTGAAAATAATAAATTTATATATTTATTATTTTTTTATAATGAATTGATTTCAATTACATTTTTTTCAATAAATTTGATTTGTAGAGATCGCGTTTCACAAATGCCAATCTAACACTCGCATTATCATTCGGTTGAATATTCATTATATACCAATTATTTTTGAAATCCTCCCAATAAATTGATATATCTATTCTTCTTATATCTATATCACTTATTATATCCAATAATCTATATTGACTTGCTGGATTATAATAAATTGTACTTCTTTGATCACCAGCTTTTATTACTTCTGGAGTAAATGATGATAATACATATTGAGTATTTACTATATTATTTACATTTGATCCTCTTTGTATAGATTCTCCAGCTACTGGTAAACTATTTGATACAATTATTATCTTTTTCAAATCAGACCATGCTGGCATATTATCATATGATTGAATTGTTTGAATATATGAAGGTGAAACTATTGCAGCTGGAAATGTATTGTTTGGATAATGATTTTGTAAATATGTGTATATTTGAAATTGTGAATATGGTATGCCTGATCTTAATAAATATTTATATGAGAAGCCCTCTAAATAAGTTAATAAATCATTATTTATTTCAATATTGACAGTATTTATTTGTGCTATATTTGTAGCATATGATATATCTGTTACTAATGTTATTAACTCTGTAGATGGATCATATACAAAAAATGGAGCTTTAGCAATTGATTGAGCATATGCTGGAAATGCTACTGCCATTGCGGTATGTGCTGCTAATAATGTATTATTTAACATATTAATCATTGTATAATAATCATATAAGTAATAATATGGACTTATAATCATTTGATTTGGATCATTTTGATTTATTTGTGATGCTGTTAAATCTTCAGGAGTAAAAATAACTGTTTGAATAGGCATAGGCACACCATTTACTACAAATGTTATTGTCATAGTTGTTTCATTAGTTAGTAAACCATTTGGCTTCATTGGACATATCATTATTGGCACAGAAGTCAATGGAATTGCAAAATCAACTACTGCTAAATAATAACTCATACTATTATCCACAATACTCTCATTCAAAGTTGTATCATATACCATTAATTGATT
>Ga0102851_10000521_pt1 | contig 19557 bp, 25 predicted proteins | sample Mud3Dept3metaG_FD_79558 | JGI IMG/M metagenome (GOLD analysis project Ga0102851, IMG submission 79558) | Freshwater wetland microbial communities from Ohio, USA, analyzing the effect of biotic and abiotic controls - Mud 3 Core 4 Depth 3... | ecosystem: Environmental > Aquatic > Freshwater >... | reverse complement strand
GCTCAACCGTCTTGGCCTGCCGCAGTCGCAGGAATTGTTGAGCGCGCTCTACGGTACGCTGCTGTCGCGTCGCGTATCAGGCGTCGAGCAGAACGCTATCGATATTCAGCCGTTGCTGAATGCCGCCGTGGGCCCTGGGGTCCCGACGGCCAATATTGTGGCGCAGATTGGCGACGTGGCGCGACAGGCCCTGGAGCAGGTGAATACGGCACGGACAGACAGTAATGGCAGGAATTCCGAGTTGCCCGACAGCAGTTCACCGTCTGTCATGTCCGCAGGTCAGGATGCGCAACAGACGCAGGCCGAACCGGACGCGGGTGGGCAGCAGTTCGCCAAGCAGCTCGGGCATTTCCTGCTCAATGTTCAGACCGAGGGGAGCGTGGCACATCGCGCCGGGACAATTCCGTTGCTGCTCGGCAATCGTTTGATCGAAGTGGACGTTGCCTTGTTTGAGCAACGTCGCGACGCTGAACAAAAGCCGGATGCCCGTCACCGTCATCTGGTGTTCCGCCTGAATACCGAGACGCTCGGCAAGGTGGAGATCTCGGCGCGGCTTGTGGGTGAGCGCGTCCGGGTCCGTATCACGGCGGATGACGAAGCGGGCACGGGCAATCTGGCGCAGCACGCCGAGGCCCTGCGCAACGCACTGAATGAGTCGGGCTGGTCGATCGATGAGATCGTGTACGAAACGCGCTCCGACGATGCGCGCAACAGTGTGGCGCATGCGGTTGTCGAGCATGTGATCAGCCAGGGCTCGCTCAATCATCTGATCTGAGAAAACGTGATGGCTTCCGGCGATACAGAAACAAAGAGGGTAGTTGGCCTGCGCTACGAGCCGGGTCAGGGCCTGCCACGTGTTATCGTCAAGGGCAGTGGCAAGGCCGCGGAGGAGATTCTGCAACGTCGTAGCACGCAGGACGGGCCGCTGGTTGTGAAGGACAAGCAGTTGCTTGAACAGCTCTACCGGCTACCGATGGATGCCGAGATCGGCCCGGAATTGTTTCAGCTGGTGGCAGCACTGCTGGCGCATGTGTTCGCCGTCGAACAACGACTGAAGGAGGAGCGTACCTGATGGATACTATCGCCATGATCGAGTCCGGCATGCAGTCCGACGTGCAGCGCCTGCACGTGATTAGTCAGAATCTCGCCAATCTCAGCACCACCGGTTTCAAGAGGGAAGTGGCGGTGACGCGCGCTTTCAACGACTACCTGCACGGTGGCGTGAACGGGACTGGTTTGCAGGCGACCGGCTATGCACAGCCTGTTGTCACAACCACAACGGATCAATCTGCCGGCCCGCTCAAGTACAGCAGCAATCCTCTGGATGTGGCCGTGGAAGGAGATGGGTACATGGTCGTTGCGGCGCCGTGGGGGGAGGCTTACACGCGGCAAGGCAGTTTGCAGATCGATGCCACGGGACGGCTGGTGACTTCCGGTGGTCTCGCTGTGCTTGGAACATCCGGCGAGATCCATTTGAGTGGCTCGACCCCGCGCATCGATCAGGAAGGCAATGTCTATGACGGCACGCAGCTCGTTGATCGTTTGCGGGTCGTGCAGGCGCCGGACCCGTCGACGCTGGTGCGCGTCGGTAGCGGCCTGTTTGCCAATGAAGCGTCCGGCAGCATCGTGGAAGCAACGAATTATCGTATGCGGCAAGGTTACACGGAGGCGGCAAATGTCGTTTCCATGCACGAAATGATCAAGATGATCGAGACGGTGCGTCACTTCGAAGCGAGCCAGAAACTGGCGCGCGGCTATGACGACATGCTCGATCGCGCTATCAACCTGCTCGGAGAACTGTAAGGAGACCGTTATGCTCGATTCACTCTACATTGGCGCCAGCGGTATGCAGGCGCAGCAACAGAATGTCGACGCCATTTCCAACAACTTGGCGAACGTCAACACCGCGGGTTACAAGCGCAGCCGCATCGACTTCGAGGACCTGCTGTACCGCGCCGTGCCCTCCGGGCGTGACTCGTCAGGCCAGTTTGCGGCAACAGGGCGCATGGGCATGGGTACGGCCATGGCCGGTAGCAGCAAGGTGTTTACCGTAGGTGACGCCAAGAAGACTGCAGAACCGCTGGACCTGGCGATCAACGGCCAAGGTTTTTTCGAGATCGCACTACCTGACGGAAGTGTTGCCTACACGCGCAATGGCGCCTTTCGGCTCGATCAGGACGGGATGCTGGTGAACCAGGATGGCTACGCACTGGTTGGCGCGATCCAGGTACCACCGGAATCCACGCAGGTGCGTATTGATTCCGTTGGACGTGTAACGGCCACGCTTACCGGACAACGCGACCCTGTTGAACTGGGGCAGATCCATCTGGCGAATTTCACTAATCCTGCAGGACTCACGGCCGTCGGCGATAACCTTTTCCAGGCCACTGATCGCGCCGGTGAGCCGATCATCGGCAACCCGGGAGAGAACGGGACTGGTGGTTTAGCGCAGGGATATCTGGAGGGATCAAACGTGCGGCTTATCGATGAGATGGTCAGTCTGATCCTTGCGCAGCGCGCCTATGAAATCAACGCCAAGGTCGTGCAGGCATCGGACGAACTGCTCAGCATCAGCAACAACCTGTATCGCTGACATGTCTCGTCTGATACTCGCCATGATCCTGCTCATGCCGGCCGTGTTGCCGGCAGACATGCTGCGTCCTGATGGCAAGACGATTGTGCACAAGGCGGGCGAGCAGCTGGCCGAGCAACTGCGTGCTGTGCACCCCGGCTATTCGCGGATCGAAGTGACTCCCGTAGGGGCAATGCCGCGCCTTCCGGTATCCGCGAATGAGGTGGTGACACGGGTACCACCTGAGCTTCGCTTGCGGAATCGGGTCTGCATCTGGCTGGATGTCCGGCAGCATGCGCGGGTCACAAAGAGCATTCCGGTGTGGTTCGAGGTGCGTGCTTACAAATCCATTCCGGTGACGGTGCGTGCGCTGCGACCGAAGGAAGCGCTTCAGGAGTCCGATGTGATGTTGCAAGAACGCGAGGTCGCCGGACTGCAGGATACGCTCATGGACGGATTGCCGCCTTCAGGATTGCGCACGCGCCGATATCTGACCGCAGGCAGCATGCTGCGGTCCGCAGATCTTGAGCCTTTGCCGCCGGTGCTGTCTTCTCAGCGGGTAGCTGTGCGAGTCGTGACTGGTTCTGTCGTGATCGAAACTTCCGGTATTGCCGAACAGGAAGGTTGGCGGGGTGACACGATCCGGATTCGTAATGCATCCAGCGATGCGAGTTTTTCGGCCAAAGTGGCGAGTGACAGCCGAGTGGAGGTAGTGACCCGATGAAACAGAAGAGCATGATACTTGGGATGTTGCTGGCCAGTACGCTTTGCTCCAGCCATGCTGTTCAGGCGGACAGCATGTTCAAGGAGCAGAACTTTCGTGCGTTTGTGGCGGACCATCGCGCCTTCCGAAAAGGGGACAGCCTGACAGTACTCATCACGGAAATCGCTACGGCCACTTCGACTGCCAAGACCACGACGTCGAAGGACGGATCGGTATCCGCCTTCGTGCGTGGCGAGAATAACAACTACGACCTGGGCGGCGGGATCGGTAACGATTTCGAGGGCGGCGGCCAGACTGAGCGCTCTGGAAAGCTCGTGGCGCGAATTACGGTCTCTGTACTGGAGATCGAGCCAAGCGGCGACCTGCAGGTGAAGGGAGAGCAACAGATTGAAGTCAACAACGAGCGGCAGTGGATTTCGCTGTCAGGCCGGGTACGTCCACAGGACATCGGCACGGACAACACCGTGTTGTCGACACGCATTAGCAACGCGAATATTGAATTCGTCGGCAAGGGCACGCTTGCCGAACAGCAGCAGCCGGGGATTCTTACCCGCATCCTGAGCTGGTTGAGGATACTATGAGAACCGCAACACTCTTTTGTGCGATCACGGCCATGCTGGTCCTGGCTGGCGGCTCGGCAACAGCCGGTATCCGTATCAAGGACCTGGGTCGCGTCGATGGTGCGCGAGACAACATGATTGTTGGCTACGGCATCGTGACCGGTCTTACCGGGACAGGCGACAGTACGCGCAGCCGGGCAACCTTGCAATCTGTGGCCAATGCGCTGATGGAATTCGGTGTCAATGTAAACGCCGCCCAGCTCAATAGCCGGAATGTCGCGGCCGTGCTGGTCAGTGCCACGCTTCCTCCGTTTGCGCGCCCTGGCGATAAGGTCGATGTGAATGTCTCCTCGCTGGGCGATGCCCGCAGCCTTGCCGGCGGGTCGCTGCTGATGGCGCCGCTCTACGGACCAGACCGGAAGGTGTACGCACTGGCACAAGGGCAATTGGCAACCGGCAGCTACAGTTACGAGCTCAACGGGAATCTCGCACAAAAGAATCACCCGACGGCAGGTGTTATCACCGGCGGTGCCCTGATCGAGGCGAACGTCAGTATGCGTATCCTGGGCGAGGACGGAACGATCCGTATCCTGTTGTTTAATCCGGATTACACCACGGCCAGTCGTATTGCAACGGGCGTCAACCAGAACTTTCAAGCGGATGTGGCCAAGGCACTGGATGCCGGCAGAGTTGAAATCCGTCTCGCGCCCAAAGACGCAGAACAAATTGTGGAATTTGTCTCGCGTGTAGAAAGCATTGGCGTGGAACCGGATCAGCGCGCACGCATCATCGTCAATGAACGCACCGGCACGGTGGTCTCCGGCGGTGATGTGCGCCTGTCGCGCGTGTCGGTGGCTTATGGAGATTTGCGTGTTTCGATTGTCACCGACTATCTGGTGTCGCAGCCGAGCGACGTAGCGTTGTTCCGTTCAAACTCATCCATCCGGACCGCGGTTGTGCCACAGACTCGCATTGACGTCAAAGAAAGCACTGCCAACAGTATTTCACTGTCGGATGGGGCGACGGTGTCCGATCTGGTCGCAGCGCTCAACCAGATCAAGACCAGCACGCGCGACATTATTGCGATACTGCAAAGTATTAAACGCGCAGGCGCACTGCACGCAGAACTCATTGTGCAATAGACGGAGGACAGCGTGGATATCAGCAGCGTAGTGGAAACTGCAACTCTGACCAGTCGTGTCGGACCAGAGAAAAATGTCCCGGAACAGACGGGACGCATGTTTGAAACGATGCTGTTCGAACTCCTTCTGAAAGAGTCGGGGTTGTCGAACAGTCTAGGAAGCGGTGCAGGCAAGGAATGGACGATACTTGGCGATCACTTTATTCAGATGCTCGCCAGCCAGCTGGCACAGGAAGTGGATTTGGGTACCGGTCGCCTGCTGGCGGCCTCAACAGATTAATTGCCAAGAGAGGGCGATGTGTCATGAACGATATCGGCATAACAAATACCCTGACGTCCAGCCTGGTCACGCGGGTGCTGGATGCGGCTACCCTGCGCCATGCGGCGCATGCACAAAACATCTCAAATGCCGCGATACCAGGCTACCGGCCCCTGCAAGTCAATTTTGAACAACAGCTGACGATGGCACGCAGCCAGCTGCTCGCGCGCAATGATGAGTCGGGTTCGCGGCGCGCACTCGACTCGGTACAACCACGTATCGAGGAGCTAGCCGCCACGACACAGGACGGAACCGATACGATCAAAATCGATGCAGAAGTGGCAAAAATGATGCAAAACGCAGTTTACTATCAGTCGCTGCTGACGGCGCTCGGCAAGAACGGGTCGATTCTGCGCATGGCTGTGCGCGGCGGAGGTGGTTAATGAACATGTTTGCAGCTTTTGACATCAGTGCCGCCGGCATGAACCTGGAACGCATGCGTCTGGATGTCGCGGCGGTGAATCTCGCCAATGCCAACACCACGCAGGGAGCAGATGGCCAGGTGTTCAGGCCTTTGCGCGTGGTGGCGCAAGCGAACGCCGCAAACACCTTCGACATGATGCTGAATGGTATGCAAAGGATGACGACAGGGTCTGCGGCAGCATTCGACGTTGTGGTCGAACCGGATAACGCGCCGCCACGTCTGGTATACGAACCCGGGCATCCGGATGCCGACGAAAAGGGCTTTGTTGCCTACCCGAATATCAGCCCGGTATCAGAAATGGTCAAACTGATCGGCATCACACGTGCATATGAAGCCAATGTGCGGGCCATGAATATTGCAAAAAGCATGGCACTCAAGGCGCTGGAAATTGGAGGTGATCGATGAGCATTGATCCAGTGACCATGGTTACCGCCACGCTGCCCGAACTGCGCGCAGGCACTACTCACAATGAGGTGGCGCAACCGAGTTTCACAGATTGGCTGAACCAGCAGGTGGCATCCACGAATGACCTGATTATCCAAGCCGATGACGGGGTGCGGAAACTGGCGCTTGGCGAAACGGACAACCTGCACCAGGTCATGATCAATCTGGAAAAGGCAAAACTCTCATTTGAACTCATCGTGCAGGTACGCAACAAGCTTCTGGATGCATACCAGGATCTGATGCGCATGTCGATTTGACAGGTACGAACCAATGTTTGAAGAACTGAAAAACAATCTGCTTACCACCTGGAAGGAAATGGATCGCCGTGGACGCACCGGGCTTGTTGCCGGCATTGCCCTGGCACTTCTGTTGACGGTGGCGCTGGCTGTGTGGACATTGCAGACCAGCTACGAAGTGTTGTTCACAGATCTTGAGGAGCGCGACGCGGCCGCTGTAGTCGGTGAGTTAAAGCAAAACAAGATTCCGTACAAAGTCACCGACGGCGGACGAAAGATTCTTGTGCCCGAGAAGCAGGTGCACGAAACGCGCATCAAGCTTATGGGCAAAGGGGTTTTGCTGAGTGGCGGCGTAGGATTCGAGATCTTCGATAACAAGGATCTCGGCATGACTGAGTACACGCAGAAGATCAACTACCTGCGTGCGCTGCAAGGGGAATTGGCGCGCACCATCATGGCTGTTGAGTCAGTAAAGCAGGCGCGTGTACACCTGGTACTGCCCGAGGCGAGCATTTTCAAGCGCGAAAAGGTCAAGCCCAAGGCATCGGTCAGTCTGGTGTTGAAACAGGGTGGCAGGCTCAGCGCGGAACAGATTCTCGGTATTCAGAGACTGGTTGCAGCCTCGACACCGGGACTGGAGCCATCCGTTGTCACGGTTCTCGATCAACGCGGGGTCACGTTATCGCCGCCTGTGGATGGCGACGACAATGTGGCTGGTACGAGTGGAAAGTTGCGCATGAAGCGCGAGGTCGAGGCTTACCTGACCCGCAAGATCGTGGAAGTCATGGATCGCACCTACGGACCAGGTCAGGCAATTGTGAGTGTGGACGTAACCCTGAATTTTGACGATATCCGCCGCACCGACCAGGATGTGGTACCGCTCTCGACTTCTGGCGGCGAGGCAACCGGCGTAGTGGTGCGAAAGCGCCAGTCTATGTACAAGCAGGGACGAGACGGTATAACGAAAGCATCAGACTCAGCCGATGCGAGTAGTGCAGCGAGCAATCTGAATTCTACCAACGAGATCGAGTACGAGGTGAGTCGCCGTGTGCAACAAGTGGTAACTGCACCTGGTGGTGTCCGGCGTATCAGCATAGGCGTGCTATTGCCAAAGGCGCTCGGAGAGGACCAGCTCGGCAAGGTCCGCCAGATCGTGACAATGGTGGCTGGCTTGAGTGAAGAGCGTGGTGACGCAATCGTCGTTCACAGTATCGATCAGCTGCTTATGCGCGATGCGCAGGCAGCGGTCGAACAGCTGACGACCGTACCGGAGGAGATTGATACGGGTCTGCTGCCAGCATGGTTCAGAAGGTTTGTGGCAGACATGTCGATTCCGGGCATGATACTGGTCGTAGCCGGACTTGCTGCTTTAGCAGGTATATCCGTGGCATTGACCTTGTTTATCCGTCGCCGCAGACGTCCAACAATCAGCACAGAAGCCGAGCACCGACGTGAGTTGCTTGCCGAGATCCAGAAGTGGATCGATGTCGAAAGAGATGCTGCTCAGGGGATTGCCAAGTGAGCACGGACGGATTCCAGAAGAGTGCCCAGAGACTGAGTGTCGCATCCTCTGAGGATAGAGCCTGGGTACTCTCAATGCTAGAGACCGAAGACCGAATCCGGATCATGGCGGCCATGCGTGATTTGCATTCGCCTGATCAGGAATCAGATGAAAGTGTGGATGTGTCTTCACCGGCACATTCCACGCCAGGCCAATATGTAAACCCGCCTGCTCAAGGTGAATCCGACAGACTGGGCAACGTCGACAGCGAGAGCATGCGTCTGCTCCTGAGCGAACAGCCTGATTGGGTCTGCGCATTGCTCGTGGCCGATGCACGATGGCACTGGGCGGAGGAGTATCTTGCAGGCCTTGATGCAGACAAGCTTCTGCGCCTGGAAACGTTGGTGCGACGTTGCAATACCACGGTCAGACCACGCGTACGTGCAGCGGTGGCGGAAATAGTTGGCAAGTGGCTTTCAGCAGCCGATCACCGGCCATCGCAGCTAAGCGCCTTTGACGTACTGTTGGACCGCCTGCGCCAGAAAGAACCGGCTGCGGCTGTTACCGGGTCTTTGGTATGACTTCCCTGATTCGCCGCGCCAAGCTCGACAAGCTACCTCGGTTGCTCGATCCGAGATTACGTTCGACGACAGATGATACTTTTGACGTGAAACCGGCGTGCTCCGACACCGGCACAGGAGAAGTGTACATTCCGCAGGCGCGGGAATTACCTGCGTCGCAGGAATCGGAAAGGCACGCAGCGACCTCATTTGCAGATGAACAGACGGCATTCATTCAGTCGTCAGCGAATCAACATGAAACAGTATCGGATGCACCTCCAGCGGCCCAGACGTACGAGGATTATCGGGAGCAATTCAGTGAGGAATTGGCACGACAGCGCGCCGAGGCGGTTGAACGGGGATATAACGAGGGGCTGCAGGCGGGCCACGAGGCCGCGAAGCAGGAAACAGCCCGGAGCCGCGAGCAACTTTCTGCGCTCATTGAAGGTATGCGTGCCGAATATGAACGCGATCTCGACGGGATTGCCGAGATCGGAGCAGAGATCGTCTTTGAGGCAGTAACACGCATCATCGGCAGCAGTTACATGGATAGTGACGGCATCACGGCAGTTGTCCGGGAAGTCATCAGTCACGCCAAGGACCGGAGTCACTTGGTGATTCGCGTCAGCCCGGCTGATTACCGGGAGCTGAAGACGGCGCATGAAATGTTCACGGAGAACGGAAACAGCCAGAAAGTCGAAATTCTGGCTGATGACCGCGTCGAGTTGGGAGGCTGCCTTTTAGAGACCCCGGCAGGAAACCTGGACGGGCGCCTTGAGGTCCAGCTGCAGCAGTTGCGCGATACCTTGTTGAACGCACGACAACACCGATTAGAGTCAGTCTTGCAGTCATGAATCGCTACCTCGCCGCCATACGCTCCGCTGATTTCGTACGCCGCACTGGCAGCGTCACGCAGTTTTTTGGCCTGGTGGTCGAGTCTATCGGGCCGGATGTCTTTGTTGGCGAATTATGCGAGATCTATTCGCGGACTCAGGGTAGCCCGATTCCTGCCGAAGTCATTGGCCTTAAGGATGGTCGCGTGTTGCTCATGCCCTACGAAGAATTGCGAGGCATCAGTTTAGGCAGCGAGGTTATCGCAACCGGCAAGGCTGTATACGTACCGGTTGGTGATGCGCTGTTGGGCCGTGTGGTCGATGCCTTTGGTGTGCCGCTGGACAATCATGGCATTCTGCATGCCGACAGGCACTATCCGATTTATCCAGAGCCAATCAACCCACTGATGCGTACGCGAATCAGCGAGGTACTTGAAACTGGCGTGCGCGCAATTGACAGCCTGCTGACCTTGGGACGGGGGCAACGCATCGGCATCTTTGCCGGGAGCGGTGTAGGCAAGAGCACATTGCTCGGGATGATTGCGCGCAACATGAACGCGGATGTCAACGTGATTGCCCTGGTAGGGGAGCGTGGTCGCGAAGTCCGTGATTTCATCGAGGATATTCTGGGACCAGAGGGGCTGAAGCGATCGGTGGTCGTGGTGGCCACTTCTGATCAGCCAGCCCTGGTGCGACGGCGTGCGGCACTGACGGCGACGGCCATCGCCGAATATTTCCGCGATCAGGGACGTGATGTGGTGTTGACCATGGACTCCGTGACTCGTTTCGCCATGGCACAGCGCGAAATCGGCCTTTCGATCGGCGAACCGCCAACCTCGCGCGGCTACACGCCTTCTGTATTTGCCATGCTGCCTCGACTGATGGAGCGCGGCGGGACATCCAATTCTGGCGGTTCGATTACTGCGTTTTACACCGTATTGGTCGAGGGTGATGACATGAGTGAGCCGGTCGCCGATTCGGTACGCGCGATATTGGATGGCCACATCGTGCTCGCGCGGAACGTGGCTAACCGGGGCCATTATCCGGCCATCGACATACTGTCCAGTGTCAGTCGTCTGATGACAGACCTGGCAAGCGAGGATGAGCTTGCGGTAGTCAAGCGGGCCATCCGGGCCTTGAGCGTCTACCAGAGTTCCAAGGACTTGATTGACGTCGGCGCCTATCGTGCCGGCGCAAACCCGGAGTTGGATGCGGCGATCCGGATTATGCCGGAACTGGAGATGTTTCTTGCGCAGCAACCACGTGACACCGTCACACGAGCCGATGCCATCCGCCAGCTTGCCGCTGTGCTAAGTAAGCGCCAGGTGAATTGATGAACGGAGAAAACAAAAAACCGCCATACGTTCTTGAAGCCCTGCTGAAAAAACGCCGCTGGGATCTTGATGCCGCAAGTGTCGAGATTGCAACGGCACGTCACGCCGTTGAACTGCGAGCGCAGGAGGCCAGCCGTATCGGAAAGTCGATCGAGGAGCTGGAACGCGAGATAAGAGAAGTCTGCGCTGACGGGGAAAGAATAGAGCCGGCACGACATGAGGCACTGAGTACCTACCTGGAAGATCGTCGACAGGCGTTGATTATGCAGATCGCGGAACTCAAAAAAGCAGAAGAGGAGTACGAGCAAACTCGGCATCGCCTGTTCCGGATAAAACAGGGCGTGATGGTCCTGGAAAAGCACAAGGAAGGAAAAGACAGGGAGCACGCACAACAAGCATTACGCAATGAGCAGCATCAGGCAGACGATCTCTGGCTACAACGCAGACAGGAAGAATAATGTTCACTCGTGGTTAATGGCGTAAACCAACAGACAGAATGTTCTTCAGAAAACAGTTACCGAAAAGGAGAGAACCATGGCAATTGATAGCATCGGCTCGGCTGCGGTCAGCTCAGGCGTCCCAGCGAATGCGGGACTCGGGCAGGAGGACTTTCTTAAAATTCTCCTGACCCAGCTGCAGTTCCAGGATCCGCTCAAACCAATGGACAACCAGGAGTTCATTGCCCAAATGGCGCAATTTACTTCGCTTGAGCTGAATCGCCAGCAAAATGACAAAACAGAGACCTTGATGACCATCCAGACCGCCACGCAGGCGCTTGGATTGATCGGCAAGCAGATCGAGATCACGACCGACAACGGCCAGCAGATTGGTACCGTGACTGCTGTGCGCTTTCCCAACGGTGCGCCAGCACTGACCGTCCAGACGGCAGGTGGTGCATTTCTTGTAGATGTGCGCTTGTCGCAGATCTCCCTGGTACGTACGTAACGGAGGTTGTCATGATTGGAACCATCTACAAAGGCCTGACCGGGCTGATCGGCTTTTCCAAGGGTCTGGATGTGCTTGGCAACAATATCGCCAACCTCAATACTCCGGGTTTTAAAGGCTCGGAATCGAATTTCCGCGATTTGTTTTACCGCTATTCAGTAAACGGCGATGGCCAGTCGACTTCGCAGATCGGTCAGGGTATGGATGCCAGTTCAACACATACCCGCTTTCGTCAGGGTGAGTTGCGTGATACTGGAAACCCTCTGGATATCGCCATTGATGGCTCTGGATTCCTGGTTTTGCGACAGGATGGCGAAAGCTTTTATACCCGTGCAGGTCAACTGGAGTTCAATCGAGAAGGGTTGCTGGTGGATCGGACAACCGGAGGAAGTGTGCAATCGCTGACAGGTAGCCTGCTTCTTCAGGATATTAATATTGCAAGTCTGCGAAGCAATCCACCACAGGCCACCAGCCGTGTTGAGTTCACAGGCAACATGACACGTAATCTGGGCCCAACCGGATCTGCTACGCATCAGATCACGGGCGTGACGGTTTATGATTCAGCTGGTACTACGCACACCCTGACAATCAATTTCACCAGTACCACCCCAGGGATCTGGACACTTGAGATTATAGAACCGGCAGTCAACCCCACTGCCGTGATTGGTACGGGCGATATCCGATACCAAGGCAATGGTTCACCGGAGGTCAATTACAACACGGCGACACTCAATTTGACTCCCGCGGGGACTGCCGCCAGTACGATCACCTTATTTTTCGGCGAACCGGGAACGTTTTCCTGGACAACTGGCTTTTCCGGATCAACGACATCCGATGCTCAAGTATCCACCCAGGATGGTTATGCCGTCGGTTCGCTGACTGAGGCCACATTCAGCACAAATGGCACATTGACCCTCAGTTATTCAAATGGACAGATAACTGATGGCCCGCGCCTTGCCTTGGCATGGTTTAACGATTTGCAGCGTCTTGAAATGCAGGGCAATAATCTGTTTGTGAACAATGGTGACGAGCAACCAATACTTGGACATGCCGCCGAAGGCGTGATGGGGCAAGTCGTGGCAGAGAAAATTGAACTCTCGAATGTTGAGCTCACCGAGCAGTTTACCGACATGGTGATTATCCAGCGCGGCTACCAAGCCAGTTCCCAGATTACGACGGTAGCGAATGAGATGATTCAGCAACTTTTCGAAATGCAGGGACGCAAGTAATCCGGTAATTCATAATGATGCATAGACCCTATCGGCTTTTCGGGGACACCGAGCAGCGGAACGCGATTCGACAGGTAAGCAAAGAGCTTGTCGAATGGACCAGTGAGTGGATGGCAATCGGCAACCTGAGCCCGAATGTCGAGGTCATTCCACTTACTGAGATACTGCAGGATGGAATGCACTGGCAACTGGCCGGAACACATGACATGCCATTTGTCGCAGTCGGCTACAGCGGAGTCTGGCAACGGCAATTGCCGGGCTTGCTGCTCGGGGACGTATTAGAGACCCAGCCAGATACTCTGTCCGACCACATTGCCGAGGCATTGGCACTTCAGGTTGCACGTGCATTGGCGGAGCGGCTGCTCATCGCGGCAGGATTGTCCGAAGCGGCGAGTGCGAATATCTGGTCTGGCGCGCCACCAAATAATGTTGGTCAAACTGGTTCGCCCTATCTTGCATTGCGTTGTGCCCTGAGCCCAGAAACAGTGCTGGACATCCTGCTCTATCCGGAAATGCTCGACGCGTGGGTGGATGGCCCGGAAGACTCCGTGAGAGAGCCGATACAGCCTGTTGCACAAACATTTGATAATGAACGGGTAAATCTGGAAATTATCATCGGTGAAGGCGAGCTGACGATCGAAGAGCTGGGTACCCTGGCGACGGGAGATGTTATCCCATTGGATCGAAAGTTGTCCCAGGAAATCTCGATAAGACTCGCTGGTAATGTATCCGTCTGCAGCGGCTTTCTCGGCGGCGTGCATGGCAGGCTGGCAGTGCAGGTGGCGGCAAAAAGGTAAATAACGAGAGACGGCAACAACATGGTGGAGCAAGCAATGATTTCAGAAAATGGCAAGCCTGTGCAGAGAATCAAGCTCGGTGAGCTCGAAAATGACATTGAGGTCGGTCGTCGTGTACTGGAAGGTAACATCGATGTGATCCGCAACGTCAAGGTACGCGTCACCGTTTCCGCAGGACGCTGCGAGCTGGCCGTAAAGGACCTGCTCGACCTGAGGGAGAATGCAGTGCTGACTCTGGACAAGACAACACGTGATCCGGTCGATGTGCTGATCGATGGAAAAGTGGTTGCGCGCGGAAGTTTGGTCGCCGTCGGCGATCACTTCGGTGTACGTATCACCGAAGTACATACGAGCTAAACATCGCCATGTTGAAGCGTTTCGTGTTGTCGTGTTTTTTGGCGACGCAACTGCTTGTGGCATTCGCACAAGCAGCGGAACCGCCGCTATCGAACAGCGACAAGAGAATTCCTTACAAGGGAACCGGTGAAAGCGACATCGGAATTTCTTCTCTACGCGTGGTACTCGGGCTTGGCTTTGTGCTGGCTGTAGGTGTCGGCGGTGTTCTGCTTCTGCGACGATACTTGCCTGCATCCTATGGCGGCAGTACCGGCCCAGGTAACCGTAAGATTGAGCTCGTTGAGGTGCGCCGTCTGACGCCAAAGCTGACGCTATTCCTTATTGCAGTAGGCGATAAGCAGATACTGTTCGCACAGAGTGGCGATAGGATAACGCGCATGAGCCTGACCCACCTTACCAACAGGGAGCAGAGCGATCGTGTGTCGACCGGTACTTAGCAGCGGGTGGCCGTCGATGACGCGGACAACATATTTTCCAATAATTCTTCTCGGGGCTGTCTTCCTGGGCTTCATCTCACCTGTGCAGGCGGCGGATCTGCAGTTGCCCGGCATTGGAATCCGGATTGAGGGAGCAGGCGGCCGTTCTGCGGAGGTGGCGACGGCGATCAAGGTGCTGATCGCGCTAACGGTTCTGAGCCTGGCACCAGCGATACTCGTTGTCATGACGTCTTTTACCCGCATCATCATTGTATTGGCAATGTTGCGACATGCCTTCGGGATGCAGGAAACCCCGCCGAATACGGTACTGATCAGCCTGGCTCTTTTTCTGACGTTGTTCAGCATGATGCCGGTGCTTGAACAGGTCAATGAAAAGGCTTTCAAGCCCTATATGGATGGGAAGATTAACTTCGACAAGGCATTTGATGGCGGTCTTAAGCCCATGCGTGAGTTTATGCTCCGGCAAACGCGTGAACAGGACCTGATGGTAATGCTGGAGGTATCAAAATCGGAGCCACCCGAAAGTGCCGACGATATCAAGACCCTGCATCTGATACCGGCGTTCATGCTGAGTGAGCTCAAGACTGCATTTCAGATCGGCTTCATCATCTTCCTGCCATTTCTTCTGATCGATATTGTTGTTTCCAGTATTCTCATGTCTATGGGTATGCTGATGGTCCCGCCAATGATGATCTCGATGCCACTCAAAGTGCTGATGTTCGTGCTCATTGATGGCTGGAACCTGGTCGTGAAGTCACTTTTAAGCAGTTTTCACTAAGAGACAAGACGTATAGTCATGACAGATGGCAGACATGACGGACAATGGCGCAGTTAACAAGACGCCGCAGGTGGATGAGGAGCGTGCGCTCTGGGAGAAATTTGTTGTCGGACGCGATCCGATGGAGCGAGCCCGGTTGATTCAGCGCTATCTCGGGACTGTTCAGCATATTGCTGCGTCATTGTTTGCACAACGTCCGTTTAATCATCTGGAGTTCGCCGATTATTTACAGTATGGCCGAGTCGGATTGATTGAGTCTGTAGATCGTTTCGATCCGGCGCGTGGCGCAGCGTTTACCACGTACGCGGGGTACCGAATTCGCGGTGCCATCCTGAATGGCATTGAGAGGAGCACGGAACTTGCCGCACAGGGCGCTTACCGGGCAAGCGTACGGCAAGAACGGGTTGAGTCAGCGCAGGAGGCCATGCGCACCGGGGGTCAGGAGGACCCCTTCGAGAACATGGTGGATATGGCGATTGACCTGGCCTTAGGCTATCTGCTGGAAGATTCAGGCATCCATCGGGACGAAGGCGAGGACCGGGCCAATGATCCATATCATGCTTGCGAACTGAAATTTCTCCAAGAACGTTTAAAACTGATCGTCGAAGTGCTGCCGGAACGTGAACGTTTAATCATCAAAAGTCATTACTATGAGCACATCGATTTTCACTTGCTGGCCACCATGCTTGGAATCAGCAAGGGGCGTGTTTCGCAGCTGCACACGCGCGGTTTGAGGTTATTGCGTGAAGCATGTCGTTCAATCGACAAGCTGGATGTTACATTTTGAGAAATCAATATAAAATCATTTACTCATCTTTTGGCAGATTCACGAGCAGCTCTGTGAGTTGTTTCTCCACATCTGGATGACTTGCAAGGGTTTGATGGATTTCCTCGACCAGATCAGCAAAGCGACGGTCGAGTAAAAGGGAGTCTCCGAATTCCCAGGCTAGAACCGATTCCAGGAATAGCTTCTGCGATTTCCTGGCCTTGTCGGGATCGGCCGGATCAAGATGACGTAATCGCGCCTGCAGTCGCAGCTTTAGTTCCGGCAAACCGGGTCGTGCCATCGACCCCGCGCTGGTTCGGGATTTGCTGCCGAGCGTGTTATTGCCGGTTGACTCCATGCGCCGACCGCTTTCCGCGATCTGGCGGCGCAACACTTCAATAATACTATTCAGGCGGCCAACAGAGTCCATGGGCGTTACCGGTTACTGGCCGGTCGTGCAATACGGACCAGTTCCGCATGCATATCAGTCGCCTTCGTCATTCCGGTTCTTGCGGTAAGCAGACAACAGCACATGATTGGCGGCCCCGTCTAGTTTCGCGCCCTCGGTGGCCGGTGCGATTTCGGGCTTGGCAGTGTTAAGAGCTTTCTCCACGTCGTTCAAGACACGCAACATATCCCGGTTCAGGGCCTCGTTGATCTTGTTGAGCTGGATACCTTTGCGCAGATTTTCCATGCAGGATTCGAACTCGTCGCGTGCCAGATGCAACAATCCGGTCTTGAACAGATAGAGCGGGTGCTGCCGGCCGAGCGGATCCAGGGGTAGCCAAGCCTTAGCCGCTTCGTCTACGCGGCCCGATGTCATGTGTAGCAGGCCAAGCTGGAAGCTGGCCGTGTGGAGACTCGGATCCAGCTCAATCGCCTTGGCCATCTCCTCGGCAGCGCGGTCATACAGGCCGATTTGCGCATGTTCAGCGCCAAGCAAATAATAAATCTTCCCTTGTTTTGGGGCCTTACTCTGAGCGCGTTTCAGGTAGGAAATGGATTCTTCGTGCTTAGCCTGGTTGCTCGCGAGAAGCGCCAAGTGCAAAAGCTCATCGGCATCCAGTTCTTCATTGGCGGTCTTGGTCATGGTCCCCCTAGAATGTGATAACAACTTGCTGATACTAAAAATGATTCTACCTGCATGCCCAGCATGGGTCCAGCAGAGGTGATGAGTGCAGAATTCAGCTGAGTTAGATGAGACATGGCGAATTGGATGCATAGGCAAAGTTGGATATTAGATCAAGGAGCGGGGCGAATACTCTCGCGTACCCGTCCCCATGGTCGAGATCTAGGACACTTCCCTTTCTTTGTGTGCGTGCAGTGCCCATTTTTTTGGCACAGAAATGTCACCTTGGGCACTGAATTATTTAGGGGTACAAGAAGACAATGGGGGTGGCGCAGGGTATGATTTGCCTATATGGACAATAAGATAGAGGCGATTCGGGAGCCTAAACCTTTGACCCAACTGGACCGTTGAGTGCTCTCAATAACCGTTGAAGGACAACCTTCCAGGGTTCGAATCCTTCCCTATCCGCCAGTTTGGTGGGTGCATGTAATCGCGCTTGATCGAGCAGACTAATATCGAATGTAGTTTAGAAATTTCTCATAACATATTGTATTACATAAACAATAACATTAATTCCAGATGGAATTTCTCCCCATTTTTTTGAATGTCCGCAACCAGTCCTGCCTCGTGGTTGGCGGCGGTGATGTGGCGGCGCGCAAGGTCGAGCTGCTGCTCAAGGCCCAAGCAAGTATTACGCTGGTCGCGCCCGAACTGTGCGCCGCGCTCACCACATTGAAGGCAGCCGGCAAACTCACACATCTTGTCGGTACTTTCCGTGACGAACACGTGGGCGGTCAGCGAGTCGTGATTGCGGCGACCGACAATGAAGCGGTGAATCGTGTTGTGGCGGAGGCGGCGCAGCGCATGAACATCCCGGTGAATGTGGTGGATAGACCGGAATTGTGCACGTTCATCATGCCGGCGATTATCGATCGCTCGCCAGTGGTTGTGGCGGTGTCGAGTGGCGGCGCTTCACCGGTGCTGGCGCGCCTGCTGCGGGCCCGCCTGGAGTCACTCGTCCCGGCCGCGTATGGACGACTCGCCACGCTGGTCAGTTCGTTCCGCGATAAGGTCAAGGCACGCTTTGCCCCCGGTGCCGACCGCCGTATTTTCTGGGAGCGGGTATTGCAAGGCACAGTGGCGGAGATGGTGTACGCCGGGCGGGACGACGAAGCGCGCGTCGCGCTTGAGAAGCAACTGGCAAGCACGCAGGCTGGTATTGCCCAGGGAGAAGTGTATTTGGTCGGCGGCGGGCCGGGTGACCCGGACCTGCTCACGTTCCGCGCCTTGCGTCTCATGCAACAGGCCGACGTTGTGGTGTACGACCGACTTGTGTCCAAGCAGGTTCTGGAGCTGGTGCGGCGCGATGCCGAGAAGCTCTATGCCGGCAAGGAACGAGACAACCACGCCATCCCGCAGGAAGACATCAATCAACTATTGGTGCGCCTGGCGAAAGAAGGCAAGCGCGTGCTGCGCCTGAAGGGCGGTGATCCATTCATCTTCGGACGTGGCGGCGAAGAGATCGAAACCCTGGCGGCGGAAGGCATTCCGTTCCAGGTGGTGCCTGGCATTACTGCGGCCTCCGGCTGTGCGGCGTATTCCGGAATTCCGCTCACCCATCGCGATTATTCGCAGGCTGTGGTGTTTGTCACTGGCCATTTGCAGGACGGCACGGTGAATCTCAACTGGAAGGCGCTCGCCCAGCCGAACCAGACGGTGGTGTTCTACATGGGCCTGCATGGCGTGTCGGCGATCTGCGAAGGGCTCACCAGTCATGGCATGCCGGCCTCGACTCCGGTGGCGCTCATACAGCAGGGCACGACGCTGAATCAACGTGTATTTGTGAGTACGCTTGAAAATCTTCCGGAGCTGCTGCTGAAGGAGAGCATCAAGGCGCCTACGCTTATCATCGTCGGCGAGGTCGTGCAGCTGCACGAAAAACTCAGCTGGTTTCTGCCACCCGTCTCGACGGATTGACTCAGCCGTTGGTCCCGGCCTTGCGGCCCAAGCCATGTTCCACCGCCAGCACCGCGGCCTCGACGCGCGAGCGTACGCTGAGCTTGCGCAAAATTGACTTTACATGCAGCTTGACCGTGCCGTCGGTGATCTCGAGCGCCCGGCCGATCGCTTTATTGCTTTCGCCCTCGGCCACATGTTGCAGAATTTCGAGTTCACGCGGAGTGAGTTCTGCGAGCAGATCCGCAGATGCCATTTTGGCAGTGCTGCGACCGCTTTGGCCCTGCACGAGGCGCGTGAGTGATCCGATCAGTTCCTTGGCCACGACGTTGTTGCCAAGTAACGCATCCTGTAGCGCAGGAACCAGATCTTCCGGGTCCATATCCTTGAGCAGGTAACCCTGGGCACCATTGCGCAGCGCCGCCTGCAGATCCTGTTCGTCGCGACTCATGGTGAGCATCAGGATCGGCGCGGTCACGCCCGCGGCACGTAATTGTTTGAGGGTTTCTGTGCCGTTCATGTCCGGCATCTTCATGTCCAGGAGAATGATGTCTGGCTTGAGATCCCGTGCCCGG
>Ga0102851_10000520_pt1 | contig 19595 bp, 11 predicted proteins | sample Mud3Dept3metaG_FD_79558 | JGI IMG/M metagenome (GOLD analysis project Ga0102851, IMG submission 79558) | Freshwater wetland microbial communities from Ohio, USA, analyzing the effect of biotic and abiotic controls - Mud 3 Core 4 Depth 3... | ecosystem: Environmental > Aquatic > Freshwater >... | reverse complement strand
GTGGGGTTCCAGGTCCGGGCTATACTTACCTTTGGACACCACCGGGAACTGGAGTCCCGGGAACAAATCAAGCAACCGGACTTTGTCCTGGAGTAATAATTTGTGACGTCACTGATCAAAACGGATGTTTATTATCCGTTCCTTTCGCAATTTCAGATATCAATGGAGAAATTGTTAACGTAGATACAACCGATGCTTCTTGTTTTGGCGTTTGTGATGGAACTGCGGATGCATTATATGTTTGCGGAGATCCGGGTTGTACCCCTGAATGGTTTGATGGCACAACGGGTTTAACCATGGGTGTCTTTACAAATAACATTACAAATTTATGCGCCGGTGATTATTTTGTCGTTGTAACAAATAATTCAGGTTGTGTCACAACAACAGTTACAACCATAAATAGCCCTACCCAGATAATTGACAATGCTATTTTGGTTCCGGTAACTTGTAATAATGATTCTGACGGCAGTATATCGTTAGTTCCTACCGGAGGTTCAGGAGCGGGCTACACTTATGTTTGGACGCCGGTGCCCGGAAATGGCCAGGGAAATCCGGATGCATTGAATATTAACCCAGGTATCTGGGATGTTGACATTACTGATAGTGATGGTTGCACACAAACTTATCAATATGATGTAATCAATCCAACACCAATTGTTATTACTCCTACTCCAATCGATCCAAGTTGTTCTGTGACTTGCAATGGCTCAATCAGTGTTATTGTTTCCGGTGGATATGGTGGATATACTTACCAGTGGACAACGGGCGGTGTTCCATTTCCGGGAGAAACCGGTCCCTTAATTGTTGGGTTATGTTCAGGAAATTACAATGTTGAAGTAACGGATATTAATGGCTGCCTGCAAACTATGCCTCTTGATATTACATTGAGTGAACCGGTTCCGGTTTCAGCTCCAATTTCAGGAACAGATGAAGTTTGTTTTGGTGATTGCAATGGAACAGCAACAGTGGTGCCTGAAGGTGGATTCCCGCCTTACCTTGTTAATTGGTATGATTCAGGCACGGGTGCGCTGATAGCACCACTTGTGACCACAGCAACCAATTTATGCCCGGGTGATTATTTCGCAGTAATTACAGATTTCAATGGATGCAACTTCACAACACCGGATCAGACTATAAATGGCCCTACCCAATTAACTTTTACTTTATCTTTAACTGATGCAACTTGTTTTGGATTTTGTAATGGAACCGGTGACTTAGCCTTAGCAGGAGGAACAGTGCCATATACGTGGGAATGGTTAGATATTATGGGAAATCCAATGGTTGGCGGAACAAACCAAAATGTCAGCAACGTATGTGAGGGTAACTATACAGTTGAAGGAATCGATGACAACGGTTGTTCTACCGGCGTACAGTTTGCAGTAATAAACGGATTCCCGGAAATTACTGCGAACGTTACCTCAAACAATGCAACTTGTGGTGTTGCAGATGGAAATGCAACGGCTTTTGCCAACGGCGGAAATCCGCCTTATTCTTATCAATGGTCTGATAATTTGATGGTGCCTATTGTTGGTCAAACTGCAAGTATCTTATCAAATGTATTTTCCGGAATTTATTTTGTAACCATTACAGATTTTAATGGATGCAGCCAGGTTTTTCAAGCAAATATCAGTGATTTCTCGTCTACTACTTTGGTTTGGGATAATGTCGCTGATCCTTTTTGCGCTGGGTCGGCAGATGGCAGCATATCAATAACTGCTAACTCGGTCAACCTTCCTCTTGCATATACATGGAATCCGGGTGGTATAATTGCTGAAGATCCTACAGGTCTGATTGCAGGTGATTATACATTGCAAATTACCGATGCTGCGGGATGTATTAATTTTTATAACACAACTCTGAATGATCCAGCTCCAATAACAGCATCCTCAGTTTCACTTCCATCTGATTGTGGGCAATGCAATGGTTCAATCACTCTCACAGCAGGGGGTGGAACAGGTATTTTATCAGTTCTCTGGAATAATGGATTAGCAGGAAGCCCTGTCAGCGGACTTTGTTCCGGAGTTTACCAGGCACAAATTACAGACGGAAACGGGTGCGTCTTCATTGAACCTGTTGATGTTGCAAATACCGGTGGACTGACAAGTAATCTTGTTCTAAGCGCGATTACCTGTGCCGGTTCATGTGATGGCCAGGCTGTTGTAAGTGGCGTGGGTGGAACTGCTCCATATAGTTACTTATGGCTACACAACAGTTCCACTCTCGATACAGAAGTGAACTTATGTGCCGGAACATATTTTGTTACAGTTACTGATGCTGTCGGATGTTCAATTAATGTTCAGGTTGATATGTTGGATCCAAATCCAATTACCGCAATTCCTACTATGACCAGCCCTACATGTGGAGGTGCTGATGGGTCAATTTCTGTGATAAGTGCTGACGGAAACATGCCTCATACTTATTTATGGAGTACAACTGAGGTAACACCGGCCATCGGTGGTCTTTCCGCAGGCGTATATACACTAACCGTTACAGATGCTTCCGGATGTTCGATGGATTTTGTTTATGGACTAAATAATGCGAATGGAGCAATTATAACACTGACAACTACTGATGTTTCATGTTACAATGTTTGTGACGGAACAATTGATACGCTCGATTTACTTGGTGGAACAGCACCATTTAGTTTTAGTTGGTTAGACGGAACAGGTGTTCCACTTGGATTAATTACGCCACTAATCACAAATTTATGTGATGATGATTTCATTTTACAGGTAACTGATGCTTTAGGTTGTATTACTTTCCAGCAAACTTCAATTACTGAACCTGATACAATTTTATTAAATCCATTATTCTTAATCGATCCTACGTGTAACGGAATTTGCGATGGGCAGATTGTATCGAATCCAATCGGAGGCACACTTCCGTTTACATTTCTCTGGAGTGACGCTCAATCAACATTCACAGCTTCTAATTTATGTGATGGTCCTTACGGTATAACAATTACTGATGCAAACGGTTGCCAGGTAAGCCAGTCTGGTACGCTGACGGAGCCGACAGCGATGGTCATCACTGTTGATAATGTTGTTGCAGGTTCATGCTTAAATTCGCCTGACGGAGCTATCGATATTTCGGTTGCAGGCGGTACTCCCGGTTATACATATCAATGGATATCTCAAACTTTTGTGGATACCCTGTTAATGGAAGATATTGCCGGAATTTTACCTATGAATTATTACCTTGAAGTTACAGATTTTAACGGCTGTATTGCTTTAGACACAGTAGCTGTTGATACTTTCCTTGTTGTCATTGCAAATGCTGGTCCTGATTCTTTCTTGTGTTTCAATGATACCCTCACTTTAGTTGGTACCGCAAATGTTCCTGCCGGAATGACTTATACCTGGTACGACTCTTTAGGAACTGTTCTGATAGATACAAACTTTGTAACCATTCCTCCGGTTTCAACCGGTAATACGGCTTTCATTTTTGAAGTTTCGTTTAGCGGATGTACTAATACAGATACTGTAATCGTTACAATGAATAATCAATTAACAGTAGACGCGGGGCCTGATATTGATCTCTACCCGACACAATTAGGATCAATTGGTGGCTCGCCGACAACCGATTCAATAAATACGGTGTTATGGAGTCCCCCAATCTATCTTGATGATACAACACTATTTAATCCAACGGTTGTATTACCATTGATTTCCACAACGTATTATGTAACTGCAACTGATACTAATGGTTGCAGTATTACTGATACTGTTTATGTCGAAGTTCTTCCGCAAATTGTAATCCCTGATGGTATTTCACCTGACGGAAACGGACTAAATGATACATGGATCCTGGATTTTCTTGCTCAATACCCTGGTGCTGAAATAAAAATAAATGTTTATAACAGGTGGGGCGATTTACTCTTCGAAAGTGACGGCTCTTATGCCAACGACTGGGGAGGAACAACGAAAGACGGAAAAAAATTACCTGCAGGAACTTATTATTATGTAATCGATATTGATCATCCGGATTTCCCTCTTCCATTCACCGGGCCAATAACTATAATGTGGTAAGCTAAAAGACTAAAAGATGAGAAAGCTATTATTTATTGCCCTTGTTTTTGTTGCCGGTCTTGGTAAGGCTCAACAATTACCGCAATTTTCGCAGTTTATGTTTAACCAGTATGCTTATAATCCAGCGTATGCGGGAGTAAAGCCCTCATGGGAAGCTGTCACGAATAACCGTTATCAGTGGAGCGGAATTACAGATGCCCCGAGAACATTTACACTTTCGGCTCAAGGTCCTTTCAAAAAAGAAAATATGGCCATTGGAGGTTATGTTTATACGGACAACGTTGGCCCAACACGTCGCTTAGGCTTTCAAACATCATATTCTTATCATGTCAGGCTAAGCGAAACTATTCAACTTTCATTTGGTTTATCACTTGGATTTAATCAATGGATTTTAGATGCAGATAAAGTTACAACCTATCACCCCGGTGATTTCTATTTCTCAAACGGATTACTAAAATCAACTGATTTTGACGGATCATTCGGGCTTTATTTATACCATGATAATTGGCATTTTGGAGCGGCTGTGGCGCAAATGCTTCACAACAAAATTTCATTTCTTTCTACTCAAACCGGATCTGAATCGTATATGGAAGATCACTTTTATATTCACGGAGGATATACTTTCAGACTAGGTGAAGATTGGGAAATTGATCCGATGGCATTGCTGAAAATTGGCTTACCGGCTCCACTCAAATTAGACGTAAGTTTAAGAACTACTTACAAAAAAACAGTCTGGGTGGGCTTTGGGTATCGCACAAACGATGCTGTAACCGCCATGCTTGGTTATTGCTACCGTAACACACTGCGTATTGGTTATTCTTATGATTTTACAACAACCGATCTCAAGAATTATAGTTCAGGAACTCACGAAATTATGCTTGGTTTTGTTTTCGCAAAATCCAAAACAGGCGTTCAAAGTAACCCTTCCTTAGAATAATTTTTATCTTCGCTTCAAAGATCCCCATCTATGAAGTTATTATTAGCCACCCTGTTAACGGCTTCTTGTTTATTTACATCACTCGCACAAGAAGTTACTCAGACAATCAGGGGAAACGTTGCAGATGCTGAAACGAACTATCCACTTGTAGGGGCAAAAGTTAAAATAATTTTAAATCCGGATAAAACAATTGGATCCATTTGTGATGCAGATGGAAACTTTGTTATTAAGGAAGTTCCGATCGGAAAACATACTCTTATCGTTACGTTCGTCGGTTATGACGCAAAAAACACTTCCATTATTGTAAACTCAGGTAAGGAAACCGTTGTCACGGTATTATTAGTAGAATCGGTTCTTGTTGGTGAAGAGGTAGTTGTTACAGCTCAGAAACAAGGCGAAACAAACAATGAAACGAGTACCGTTAGCGCAATGTCGTTTTCAGTAGAAGAAACAAACCGTTATGCCGGTAGCCGGGGTGATCCTGCCAGGATGATGTCTAATTATGCCGGTGCCCAGGGAACAGATGATTCCCGCAATGACATTGTTATCCGGGGAAATTCACCACTCGGAATTATTTATCGGATTGAAGGCGTAAGCATTCCGAATCCGAATCATTTTGCTATTTCCGGCTCAACAGGAGGACCTGTTTCTATTCTTAATAATAAAATCCTTGATAATTCTGACTTCTTTATGAGCGCCTTTCCGGCAGAGTATGGAAACAGTACATCGGGAGTTTTTGATTTGAAACTGAGACGTGGAAATTCAGCAGTACATGAATTTTCAGGACAATTTGGTTTCCTTGGAACCGAAGTCCTTTTTGAAGGTCCTTTTTCAAAAAATTCTAAAGCGAGTTATTTAGTTATGGGAAGATATTCCACACTAACTTTAATTGATAAATTGGGAATAAAATATGGAACCGATGCCGTTCCTGTTTATGGAGATGGGGCTTTTAAATTTGATTTTCCAACAAAAAAAGGAGCTTATTTTTCGTTATGGGGAATTGGAGGGTCAAGCTCAATTGATATTTTAATTTCAGATCAAACAGAACCGTCACAAGACGCTTATGGCGAACAAGACCGTGACCAATATTTCCGTACAAAAATGTTTACCACGGGAATGACTTATAAGAAGTCTCTTAATAAATCACTTTTCCTGAAAGGGAGTATTGCATATTCGTTCCAAAATCAAAATACACAACACAATTATATTCTTCGGCATTTAGGCCCCGACAGCACGTGGATCTATGATGCAAGTCCTTTTAATATGATGGGCTATTCATTCTCCATTTCAACAGGATCTGCTTATCTCAGCTTAAATCATAAAATCAATAACAAACATGTATTGAAATATGGATTTAATGTTGATGCGTATTTTTTTAATATGAAAGATTCGATCCGAAATGACATTTCTGATTCAACCTCAACCTATTATTATCGTTGGGACTATACTTCAACAACGCCGGACTATTTGGTTCAGGCATTTGTACAATGGAAATATAAAATCGGAGAAAAAACAACACTGAATGCCGGATTACATAGTCAGTATTTTACTTTCAGTAAATCCTTTTCTCCCGTAGAGCCCAGAATTGGAATTAAATTTGATTTAAATGAATCTAATACCCTTGCGTTCGGAGGCGGACTGCATTCACAGTCGCACCCCCTTTATATTTATACATTTCATCAATATGACTCAAGCGGCAACAAGGTTCTGCATAACAAAAACATTGATTTTACAAAAAGCATTCATTCTGTGATCAGCTATACGCTAAGTATAAAAAATTCTGTGATGTTTAAGACAGAACTTTACTATCAATACCTGTATAATGTTCCTGTTACTGTCGAGCCATCTTCATTTTCATTACTTAACCAGGGCAGTGGTTTCGCGAGATTTTTTCCGGATAGCTTAGAAAATTCCGGAACCGGTTATAATTATGGAATTGAGTTTACGCTTCAAAAATATTTTGATAAGAGTTTTTTCTTCATGACTACACTAAGCCTTTATGAGTCCAGATATGTTGGAAGTGATGGTGTAGAAAGAAATACAGATTTTAATGGAAATTACATTGCCAATGGCTTAATTGGTAAAGAATTTAAAACCGGGGCAAATGACAAGCATAAATTTGCTTTTGGCCTAAAAGTAACTTACGCCGGTGGCAAAAGATATGGCTACGTAGATACTGTTGCAACAAATTTACAAAAGGAAATAATTTTTCTTGATGCTGGTTACAACGAGCGTCGTTTTACAAATTATTTCAGGCTGGATATCAAGATTAATTATACACTAAACGCTAAAAAAACTACGCACGAATTTGGTCTTGATTTTGTTAATGCGCTGAACACCCAAAACATCCTTGGATTAACATATACCCCAAATCCGGACAATCCGAGCGAACCTTATGCGCAGCGAAATCAGCTTGGCTTTTTACCTCTATTCTATTATAAAATAGACTTCAAGATTGCAGGAAGTCATTAAATAATTAAGTTGTTATGTAACTAATTCCGATTGTTTTACGTTTATTACGGGATAAAACCCCTAACAAATGAACAAGTGCATAACCTGCGAAAAGGATTTCGGCGGCAGATCAAATCAAAAATTCTGCTCCGTTAGCTGTAAAAACAAACATCATAACTTCCGTAATAAACAAAAAGAGGCCGTTGTTCTTAACATTAACAAGGTTTTACATAAAAACTGGACCGTCCTGAATAAACTCTATCATGTTTATCGGAGCGCGCCAATTTCGATGGAAATTGTTACAGTTTATGGCTACGATCCAAAATTTCATACACACATTCATAATAGCCCGGTTGGCGAAAAATATACAATGGTTTATGACATCGGCTTCAAAAATCATATCGACAATAAAATCCAGATCATTATTGCATCCTAAACTAAGACACGGTCTTTAAACTCGTTTTGAATAATAAAATTCTTTGGTTGATTTTTTCAATTCCTGAAATAATCTGAGTTATACTTATTTCAGTGTTGATTAATTCTTAACTCATTATTAAATAGATGGACTGGCAAACCTATATTTGTATGATACACGCAAAGCTTTTATAGATGAAATTTCAAATCAGTCTTGTATTCATTTCATTGGCACTCATGGCATTCGGCCAGGAGAAAAAAAAGATTGATTATACAGCCTATAACGACTGGAAAGCCTTTAGGAATATTACACAATCCGGTTCAGGTATTTGGGTGTCTTATGAACTTGTTGTAATGGAAGGAGATCCCAATCTTGTTGTAGAGTCTATTGAAACAGGACTAAAAAACACATTTCCTCGTGGCAAAAACGCAAGTTTTTTTAGTAATGAGTCTGCTGTTGCTTTTTTAATTGAGCCCGGCTATGACACAATTCGTAACCTGAAATTAGCTGAAGTCAGCAAAGATAAATATCCGAAAGACACGCTTGCAATTCATTGGCTGGGGACTGATTCGGTGCTTAAATTTCCATTTGTCAAATCTTTCCAGGTATCAAAAGAGAATGAGTGGATCGCTTATCTGAGCACAAAGGATAACCGCCCAAATTGTGCGGATAAACAAAGTAAACGTCAAAGAAAAAAACACCCTTGTACAAATCCTGCAACAAGTGGATATACGTTAACGGTATATAATCCAACCACGGGCGCTTCAAAAGAAATTCATACCGTTACGAATTATGTGATTGATCAAACCGGCAATTTTATCACCTACGTTAAAAGCGATAAGGGTGAAAAAGATAGTTTGTCTATTTATCTGATGGATCTTAATACTCTTGTTGAAACCCAACTTCTTGATCATCAATTTGGCATAACAAAAATGGAGTTTGATAATAAAGGCACTCAACTCGCTTTTCTTGCCAGTTCTGATACAAATGACTTAAAAAATTATAACCTCTATCTTTCCATTACAAATAATTTACGTGCCAGTCTGATTGTCGATTCTACAACAACAGGCTTATTAAAAGACTGGACAGTTTCAGAACATGGGAGATTGTATTTCTCTGAAGATGGAACAAAATTATTCTTTGGAACTAATAAAATAGTTCGTCAGGAAAAAGAAGACTCGCTCCTTGAGAGTGAAAAGGCCCAAGTTGATATATGGGGAACCAACGATCCAAGAATACAACCCCAGCAGTTAATTGAACAAAATAATGATGAAACTAAATCTTTTTTAGCGGTCTATCATATCTCAAAATCAATAATGGTTCAACTAGCCACACAAGAAATCCCATACGTAAGATTAACTGCTCAGGGCAATTCAAATTTAGCAATTGGAATAAATGATCAACCTTATTTGCGCGAGGCAACATGGGAATATCCGTGGAAATCCGATTATTATTTAGTTAATTCAGAGACCGGACAAACGGAATTGTTACTAACGGGTCAAGGTTTTACAACCAGTCTTTCACCATCCGGAAACTACTTTGTTTATTACAACGCAGCTGACTCTAACTGGTACTCGATTGAAACGAAAACAAAACTTAAAACTAACCTTACAAAAGATATTCCGGCCGAATTTGCATCAGACAACAACGGAACGCCGGCTTTAGCTGATGACGAAGGATTTATTGGCTGGGCGATTATAAATGATGAAGAAAACTTTCTTGTTAATACTAACTACGATGTCTGGTCACTGCATCCCGCTGTTCCCGCTAATTCAGTGTCGATTTCAGCAGGAACCGGAACAAAAGAAAAAGTTAGATTTATTTATTACCGGTTTGACTACGACAGCACGTATACTACTGTTCCTAATAATCTTTTTGTTGGCATAAACGAAGCTACAAAAGCAGAAACAATTTATGAAATCAACTCTTCTGTCAAAACGTTTAACATTAATCCTTTATTGACAACCAACCACCGGATTACGTATATTTCCAAGGCAGAAAAATCTGATCGCGTTCTTATTCGAAGAATGAATTTTACTGATTATCCTGACCTTGAAAAAACTAATTTAAAATTTGAAAATCCTGAAAAATTCACAGCTATTAATCCTCAGCAAAGCGAATATAATTGGGGAACAGTTGAAATGGTGAGTTGGCAAACTTATCAAGGGAAGAATCTTAGAGGCTTATTATACAAACCTGAAAATTTCGATTCAACCAAAACCTACCCGATGATCGTTTATTTTTACGAAAAGTATACGAATGACATACATGTTTATTATGCTCCAAAACCTACCGCCAGCATTATCTATCCAACCGAATATGTAAGCAACGGATATATCGTTTTTATTCCGGACATAGAATATTCACCTGGTTATCCGGCTAAATCTGCTTATGACTGCATAATGAGCGGAACAGAAAGTTTAATCAGAAAATATAATTGGATTGATTCGACCAGGATGGGTCTTCAGGGGCAAAGTTGGGGCGGATACCAGACAACACAGCTTATTACAATGACAAATAAATTCAAAGCAGCCATGGCAGGCGCGCCTGTAACAAACATGACTTCAGCGTATGGCGGAATAAGATGGGGCAGCGGATTTAGCCGAATGTTCCAATATGAAAGAGGGCAAAGTCGTATCGGATACACACTTTGGGAAAGACCAGATTTGTACCTTCTTAATTCCCCTATTTTCGGTTTGCAAAATGTACATACGCCAATATTAATTATGAGTAATGATGGTGACGGAGCCGTTCCATGGTATCAGGGCATTGAAATGTATATGGGCTTAAGAAGACTCAATCAACCTGTATGGTTATTGAATTATAATGGTGATGAGCATAACCTTATTCAGCTTGCAAACAAAAAGGATTTAAGCATCAGAATGAGGCAATTTTTTGATTATTATTTATTAGGATCGCCGCTACCATTATGGATGTCAGAAGGAGTACCGGCAACTGAAAAAGGTACAAATTTCGGTCTTGAACTTGAAAATAAGGGTAACTAAAACGATTAATTGAAAAATATTTATTACCTTAACTTATCTAAATGAAACTGATACATACACTTGGCCTTTTGCTTGCACTGAATTCATCTATTGGATTCAGCCAGACTAGTCTAACGATTCCTAATGTTTTCACTCCTGATGGTGATGGAATAAATGATGTATTCAAAATTCAATCATCCGGTTACGATCAGCTGACTTGTACTATTTATAATCGTCATGGTGAGCCTGTATATCGTTTTTATGGCTTAAATGGAACCTGGGACGGTTTTACGCATGCCGGCATAAAGGTAACTGCGGGAGTATATTTTGTTTTCCTGGAAGTTTCATTGTCCGATGGAAATTCAGAGACCAGGCAAGGAACTATACAAGTCGCATATTAGGGGTTAATTATTTCAATTTCAAAATCTTTCTGTTTTTTCGTTTTTACATTATCCATCATTTGATTTGATAAATAATAAATGAAGATAATTAATCCGATACCCAGAGCAAGTTTTATTAAAAATGCCCACGGAAAAGTTTTGCGATGATTCAAAAATCGCTTCAAATCAAGATCATACTCATTTGTTTCTTTTTGTTTCTTCACTTTATAATTATGAAAGATTTTACCAAAGGTTTGCTTATTCCGGTTTATTCGAATACAACCAATCCGCTTCGATAATTCATTGGATATCCTAATTAAAAAATAAGTTTGCAACCAATGAAAAAACGGAAATTTAACTTGAAGTCGCGTACAGCTTTTTTAAGAATTTAATTTGAGGATCTCTTCAAAAAATTCCGCTCTTTTACAGTCAATTTTAAAGCCCGCGACGTTTAAATAATGCAAAATCAAGGTTGGCAAATTGCAGAGAAAACTCAAGTCCTCCTGCCCTGGAAGCCTGGCCAAACTGTGAGATAGTAATATCATAAGACAGGCCGAGTTTAAAACTACTGAACTGAAGATATAATAGAGGAGAAACTGCATCATTTAATCGCATTGAGCAGCCAATCATGAAATAAGCATCCCTGGAAAGACCTGTTGTTTTTGATCCGCTTGATAACCGGTATCTTAACAAAGCTCCAAACAAAGTTTCAGCATGCGGACCTTGAAAATATTGATTAAAATAAACTTCAATTCCTGCAGAAGAACCTTCAAAATCTTTCAAAAAAGATGAATGAATTACAACCTTAGAATACAACTGTTCCTTGAAGCCAATCCGATAATTCATTTCAGGCGAATTAACATGAAAAAAGGCACCTCCTAATACAAACTCTGTTGCATTATCACGCGTAAATCCCACTTTATGATTGCCAAAACGATAAAGGAAGCCGGCAGAAACATCAGGATAAATAAAACTTACAAGATTGTTGTATTCCATAGAATTGATAGTAGGATCCAAGACCTCGCCATCAAACTGATTTGGAAAAATCAAATTTGTTAAATCACCTGTGCGCTGACCCAATCCAAATTGTAAACCTGCAGATAATAAATGCATCTCTGCAATTGGCACAATAGCGCTCAAATTAAAAAGGGCTTGTTTGGTTCCAAATTTACTGTCTCCACCTATATCATTATACAGTTGAATTCCAAAACCCATGTGCGCTTTGCTTCCGCGTTTAGGTTTAAAAAAATTCATGTCAGCAGCAAGCGACGTTGTAAAAAATTTAGTTCCTGAATTGACCCATTGATTTTTGTGATTTGCAGTAATACGCTCCCAGCCATTAAACATTCCGGTAGCAGCAGGATTAATAAGCATAGGTGTTTGCTGCGACTGGGTAAAATGAATATCCTGCGCAAAAATAACCGACCCTGCAAACCCAAAATAAAATAATAACAATCGCTTCATGCCTTATCGAATCAAAGTAATATTTCCTGTTTTTTTCGTAACCCCGACATCAGTCAAAGTATAATCCAGTGTATAGCTGTAGATACCTGTATTTAATAACTTACCCTTATAATATCCATCCCAGTATGTACCGGCTGATTGCGACTGAAAGACTAAGTTTCCCCATCTGTCGAATATTTTTAAGTCAAACGACTCTACATCATAACCCACAAAAAATGTTAGCCAGTCGTTGTTTAAATCGCCATTTGGCGAAAACGCGTTAGGTAAATGAAAACCGGCATAGGTGCTTGGCGGAATTGTTCCCGGTGGTGGCGGCACAGTAATAGCTTTAAAATGTGCAACAACTGTATCACTCATTGTCAGATTTAATGTGTCGCTTAAACTATCCGGCTGCGTAAAAGTATGATTCATTGTTTCCCAATAATCAAATTCATAGCCAGTGAAAGCCTGTGCTTTAAATAAAGTATTAATTCCGCCGTAGTAAACACCCGTCCAGGGATAAACCGGAACCCATTCTGAATTTACTTTAACCATTCCGCTACCCGCAGGAGTGACATCCACTGTTAAATCAAATGGTCCGGTTAAGTTATAACAATCAATCATACCCTGACTAATTGCGGCACAACGCGCATCAATGTAATCGCTTAACGTTTGTACATTCGCCTGCCAACCGGCAACAGTACCACCCCAAAGAGAAGTTTGGCCAGCCATTTCAGGCGTCATAACAGCAACCATACTATCTAATATTGCATGCATTTGCGGACATGAAAATACTCCGTTTGACAAATCTGCATATCGGGTAATATATTCCTGGTTAAATTCTGCATTTAAAAACAGTGCATTCAATATTGTAATATGACCTTCCGGATCGGATCCGCCACTAAGTGTTTCAACGTTACAAGGATCGGCATCAGGCGCTGTACTCGGAACACCTGTATAATTAATATAATGTCCAAAAGTTGCATCATTGTCCCAAAGCGCATACCGCCATGTTTTTTTATCACCAAGCGAGTCATTTCCTTTCCACCATGCCGTGTTCCAGTTCAACCAGTCAGAGGTAACAACAAATGAATTAAGAACAACATAGTCAATCAAACTTCCTACGTTGTATTTTGTTTTGACGTACTCATAATTTGCCTGAATACTCATGTCATTAGTAGTAATATAAGTGTAGATCGCATTCCACTCTGTCATTGCCGGATCACCATATTCTGCCCAGGTTCCGCCCCAGGTTTTGATGAACTCGATGTCATATTTTCCTTGCTGATAATAGTAATCTGTAAAATCCGCATCATCAACCTTTTCTCTGATATCATAAAGTCCCCAGTAAACACCATCAACATAAAGCACAGCAAATGCTGATGTTCGTTCATCGACCCTTAATTCTCCGATTGCTGAAATAGTATGAACGTAGGCATCTCTGACATGAGCACCACCGGAAGCCGGGTAGTTATCATTTGCAGCACATTTTATAATAATGTGTTGATATTCATCCCTGGTTTTTGCGGCAAAGATCGGATGCATAACAGCTGAATTGTAACCATATTCATCCTTCATTACAAAATCACAAGCCCTTTGATTATAGGCCCATGAATCATTTCCATGCTTGTTGTAATACCCTTCTCCCTCATCAATAAAAGTTCCATCATTTTCAAAATACTCAAAGGCTCCATCAAAATTACTGCTAAATGATCCCGGGGCAACGTCATTGAGGAAATCAGTGACCTGATCGCCACACATTGAAATTACAGGAATAGTATGAGTGATATTAATAAAGTAAGTGTTCGTTTCAACAAAACTTGCCGGTGTAGAGGGTGCAGAAGAAAAACATCTGGCACGTAAAACAGTAGTCGCGCTAATATTTACCGGGCCTGAATAAAGTGTTGATCCTGTTGTTGGAGTGGTTCCATCTATTGTGTAATAAATTGTTGCCAAAGGATCTGTGGTTGCAATAGTTACGTTCTGTGCTCCGGGATAAAAACCAGGCGCAACACTCATTGTTGGTTTTGCCGTATAGTAGCTCATAGCGCCGGCATTTGGCAAGTTTGGTGTTGGCGTTGTAAATAAACTCCATGTTGGTGCGCCGTTAGTTGTTCTTCCGTAAGAATGATCCTTTTGAGTCATCTTAACCATTTTAAGACTGTCAATCACATTTCCTGAGGCTGATGTAAGAATTATGTATTCATTTTTTGTCTGAGTCAAACCAAAATCCGGATGAATTTGAGTTCCGCTCAGTAAATCTCTGCCTGAAAAATAGATCATTGTATAACCGCCGGCCGGAACGCTTGCCCCTGCAGGAATTTCCCATTTCGATAAATTACTTACTTTGTCTGATAAGAAAAACCCGGAAAGATCGTAAGCACTGGCGCCGGAATTATAAAGTTCAACCCAATCTTCCCGCGCTGCGAACGCATCTGTTGGTCCATTTTCATTAGAACAGGAATATTCGTTAATGTAAACCTGTGCGCCACAAACCGTAAACAGAAAAAAGGATGACGCGAGTAAAATTGACTTCATAAAATAATGAATAGATATTATACAATACGTATTAAATATACAAAAGGTTGACTCACCTGACCTGACCTTTTCGTATAAAATTCGCTACTCAGCGACTGAGCAGAGTACCAAGTTAATGCTAAAAATCAATAGGGCCGGTCAATTCCACGCTTTTTTTTCTGTATTGTTGGATTCAAGACTGAATCCTAGCCATTCGATTTATTAACTCCATATTAAGTATTTGTTAATTTATCCTTAGGTTTGTTTCACATTTATTGAACTGTGTGAATTCATCAATCATCCCGGAACGCGAATTAAAATCTGTATTATGAAAATTATTTTTTTATCATTTGTCTCTTGCCTGCTGATATTTTCCTGTGAAAAAGAGCCCGGAAAAGGAGGAACCTCATCTATTACGGGTAAAGTGAAGGTTTACGATATCAATGGTGTTGGCGATACAATTAATAGTTATTACGGAATGGATGAAGATGTATTTATTGTTTACGGTGATAATGACAATACTTATGACGATAAGTTTTCCTGCAGTTTCGACGGAAGTTATCGTTTCGATTACCTCACAATCGTAACTTATACCCTTTTTGCATATTCACGCTGCGATACTTGTAATGATGGAATGACCGTATCTAAAAAAACGATTGAAATCACCGCTAATAAATCTGAAAATCCTGTATCTGATTTAACTATTCTTAAGTAAAAAAATGAAGCGATTTCTTCTGTTATATTGTTTTATTCCCGGCTCATTTATCAGTGCCCAGATAAATGACGCGCAATTATGGTCATCGGCGGCGATAAAAACTGATATTACTGACGATCTGACAGTTGGTTATGAAATGTGTACACGCTTTTATAAAAATGTGACATCCCTCGATAATTATTACAATGAAATCGGGGCAGAATACAAAATCGTGAAAGGGCTTGCTGCCGGTATCGATTACCGTTACTCACGCAAAAACAAAGAAGACTATTTTGAAAACGTACACCGCTTTTGTTTCAATGCATCCTATAGTTATTCTTTTGATGATCTTGGGCTAAAACTTAAATTCAGAACCCGGTACCAGATACCGTTTAACAGGCTTGGTATTGTTAATGACAATATTTATCCCGATACCAAAAACACGTTGCGTTTCAAACTAAGTGCAGATTATACGCCTGTCAATCTTAAATGGCTGCAACCTTTTCTAAGTTTCGAAATTTATAAAGGCATTAAACCGGTTAATATTTACAATTCAATCGATTCATACCGCTTCACAGCGGGGGTAACGCTTGATTTGCCGAAACGACATTCAATTGACCTTTACTATATGTTGGAAAAGGAATACCGATCGGCCCAATACATTAATCATATCTGGGGCATCCAGTATAATTACGAACTTTTCAAAGACCCGATTGTCAAATCGAAAGCAGTGGAATAAATTGAAATTCTTTATACAATTTCAAGGTCAATTTGTTTCCTAGTAAGACTGACTTTTACAAGCTTTACGTTCACCTCATCACCAACATTAAACTCTTTGTTGTTGTTGACTCCTACTACAGTATAATCGCGTTCATCAAATTGATACCTGTCATCTTTCATTGATTTTAACGAGACCATTCCCTCACAGAAATTTTCCTTTAATTCTATGAACATTCCCCACTCTGAAAGTCCGGTAATTATTCCAACAAAAGTCTCTCCTACTTTATCTTTTAAGAACTGTGCCTGGAAATATTTTCTTGATGCTCTTTCCGCATCAACCGCTCGTCTTTCAGTGATGGAAATATGTTTTGATGTCTGACTTAACCCCGGATGGTGCTTAAACTGATCATTTAAAACTTCAAATAAAATACGGTGAGCTACCAGATCCGCATATCGGCGAATAGGCGAAGTAAAATGAGAATAATACAAAAATCCAAGTCCGTAGTGCCCGATATTTTTTGTGTCATACGCAGCTTTTGCCATTGATTTGATGGCCATTTGCTGCACCATGTTAAATTCGTTTTCCTCCTTCATTTCTTCAAATAATTTATTCATCTGAAGCGCGATATCATACTCATTTTTAAATCTGAAATCCTTGCCGAATTTGGATACAAAAACTTTAAACTGTTCTACCTTTGCAAGGTCCGGTTTATCATGTACCCGATAGATGTATGGCACACTTGTTTTTCTTTTAGTATCACCTATAAAAGTTCCTACTTTTTTGTTGGCCAGCAACATGTATTCTTCAATTAATTTATTAGAATCCTTTGTGATTTTTTTTACGACATTAACAGGAAAACCTTCTTCGTTTAATTCAAATCTGACTTCGGTTGATTGCACTTCCAACGCTCCATTTGCAAGGCGTTCCGCGCGTAGTTTTTTTGCAATGTCATCAATTAACAAAATCTCTTTTGCGTGATCTCCTGTTTTTGTTTCAATAACAGCCTGGGCTTCTTCATAAGTAAACCGGCGAATGGATCGGATAACCGTTTTTCCAAACCATTCATTTATAACTTTTGCATTCGGAGTAAGTTCAAAAACTGCAGAAAAAGTAAGTTTTTCTTCATCGGGACGAAGCGAACAAACACCGTTAGACAAATGTTCCGGCAACATCGGAATAACACGATCAACAAGGTAAACCGAATTTCCGCGAAGAGCCGCTTCGACATCGAGTGCTGAATTTTCCGGAATGTAATGAGCAACATCTGCAATGTGAACACCAACTCTTACATTTCCGTTTTCAAGAATTTCAACAGAAAGCGCATCATCAAAATCTTTCGCATCAACAGGATCAATTGTAAACGTCAGAATACTTCTGAAATCACGCCGGCTTTTCATTTCATCGTCCGGAATATTTATTGAAATCCGGCTTGCCTGGTCTAAAACCTCATCAGGAAAAGTAAACCTGATTCCGCAACCAACCAGGATCGCTTTCATTTCTGCATCATTCGACTCCGGTTTCCCAAAAACCTCAACAATTTCACCAAAAGGATTTTTTGCCGAAGCCGGCCAGTCAGTTATTTTTGCTACTGCCTTATACCCTGTTTTTCCTTCTTTTAATTTGCCGATGGGAATAAAAATATCAACGTCAATTTTAGGATCATCGGGAATTAAAAATGCTATGTTTTGTTGTACATCCAAAGTACCGACAAAAAGACGGTTTGTTCTTGCCAGTACATTTACAACTTCGCCTTCGGGTTTTTTACTACGCGAGCGAGAATTTAACCTGACCTGAACACGGTCGCCATTCAAGGACCTGTTTGTGAGCTGGGCAGAAATATAAATATCATCTTTTAATTCCTCGGTAATTACGTAAGCAGAACCTCGATTTGTAAATTCAATAATTCCTTCAAATAATTGCATGGCTTTACCCAGGCGATATTGCCCGCGTTGCGACTCCTCAAGCTGACCATCCTCAACAAGCTCGTTTAAAATGGTGAATACCAGTTTTCGCATTTCTTTATCAGAAACATTGAGTTGTTCTGAAATTTGCTTGTAATTAAAGGATTTATTATCGTTTTGTTTGAAAAACCGGAGGATGCTTTCACGCAAGAACTGGCTCATTTTCTGACCAGGTGATTTTGATTTTTTACTCATTGAAGAAATTAATTCGGAATAAAAATATGAATAATTTAGCACCAACGCTCGTTAATTATCTATTTTAGATTATTTTTATCGATTCAACTAAAACAACGTCAAATTGAATAAGAAGACAGAAGAAATACTGAATAAGCAAATTGAGGCTGAAGCAGTATCATCACAATTATATCTCGCAATGGCTTCGTGGGCCGAGAGTTCAGGAATTAACGGAACAGCTAATTTTTTATATCAGCATGCTGATGAAGAGCGTGTGCACATGTTAAAACTGGTAAAATTTGTAAATGAAAGAGGAGGCCGTGCAATTATCCCTTCTATACCTGCGCCACAGCAGGATTTTGAATCATTAACGGATGTGTTCAGTCGTTTGCTCGAACATGAGTTAATGGTTACGAACATGATCAATGAGGTTATTTTCAAATGTCTTGAACAAAAAGATTATACCACACATAATTTTATGCAGTGGTTTGTCGCGGAGCAGCTCGAAGAAGAAGCATTGGCCCGAAATATTCTTGACAAGTTAAAAATGATCGGTAATGATAAAGGCGGACTTTATCTTTTTGACAGAGACATTGTGACAATTCAGGTTGGTCCAAAAACCGGGGCTGCCATTTAATTACTTTTTGGCACGTTTTTAGCAAAATGACGCAAAAGATTAATCACTTTGAGTAGAAAACTCTATATCGCATTGCTCGCGCTTTTTCTGATGAGCGGAACGGAGAAATCCGCCACCGTTACTCAGATTAAAGATACGCGTTCTGTGGTTAAAGCTCTTTATCTTTATACGTTTGCAACTTTAATTGACTGGCCCGAAGATTATCGCAAGGGCAATTTTGTTATTGGCGTTTTAGGAACCACCAACGACGTTT
>Ga0102851_10000519_pt1 | contig 19597 bp, 21 predicted proteins | sample Mud3Dept3metaG_FD_79558 | JGI IMG/M metagenome (GOLD analysis project Ga0102851, IMG submission 79558) | Freshwater wetland microbial communities from Ohio, USA, analyzing the effect of biotic and abiotic controls - Mud 3 Core 4 Depth 3... | ecosystem: Environmental > Aquatic > Freshwater >... | reverse complement strand
GACGACAACTATTTCGACTCAGAGAAGGCCTTTAAGGACGCCGTAGAGCCCAGCCGTAGGGCTTTCCTGAAACACATGGTAGCCCTCGGGGCGGGGGCTGTGGCAGCGGCAAAGTCCAAGGTAGAAGCGAAGCCCGCCCCGATTTCTCCTGACAGAACGGAGCCGATCATAACCTCCGGGTACGCCCAGGAAGTTCCCCCACCGGCAGAGGGGTACACGTTCTGCGATCCTCTTGCATATACTTTTGTTCCAATAGCTTATACATCGATGAGTTACTCTCCAAACGCCTCGCTCACTTGTGGCTGGTCTACCAACGAGGAGGGTTATTATGCCTTACGTAAGAAGCGGTAAGTGCGTCTATCACAAGAACCCTGACGGATCCAGGGGTGCCAAGAAGGGCTGTTCCTCATCGGTAGAGGGGGCCAAGAAGTACCTAGCTGCACTGTATGCCAATGAGCCTAAAGCAGATAAGAAAGGGAAAAAGTAATGGCCATTAAGTTCGAGAAGAATATATCAATGACAGACTTCATTGAGCGGATCCTCCCGTTCACCCCCTGGGCTGTCGGAGACATCCAGAAGTGGGCCATTGACATGGCCAACAACGGGGAAGACTACTTCTGTATTGTACGAGACATCAGGTTTAACATCAGCAAGGAGTCCGTCCTCGAGTACGCCAAGGATCACGGGGTAGACAACAGCTTTAACGACGAGGCTGACGACGCTTTCAAGGCTGCCGTCGAGGGCGTGGAGCCCGCCAAGAGGAAGCCTGGACGGCCCCGTAAGGCCCGCCCTGGTGATCCTTTCCCCTCAGAAGAAGAGATTCAGACGGAAAACTTTAAATGACCGAAAGAACCAATGTACTATTAGAAGACATAGTAAAATTGCTGATCTTGCAATTAATTACTAGCGGTGTACCAATAAAGAGAATAGCTAGGTCTCTTGGTATATCAGAAAAGTATTTCAATGAATGCTTTCGTTGGGCAAAGAGCGTCAAGTGAGTGAACACAGGCTAAGCGGGGCAATCGGCCTTCTTGAGCAGAAGGATATCTTTGGAGACTTCTCCGACGCAATCGCTATCTTAAAAGCAGCCGAATCTGCAGATAAGATCAGCATGACGAGATGGCTTAACGAAGCAGAGGGGGCCCTGCGTAGTCAACACGGAGACTTTAGATCCTATCTTGACGCTTTACCTGGGGAGTACTTTGACAAAGCGTCCTGACGCCTGGGAAGCCGAGGAGTCAGAGCCCACGGCCATGGAATTGGCCACAATGTCCAACATCGTCAAAACAGGCTACGATCTATCTAAACTCAAGGACTGTGCAATACAGGCGGGCGCTGGGTCCAACGCCAGCAAGGTGGCCATGGGGGCTTTGCGCAAGATGGGTAACAACCCTAAGATGCAGCATGCCCTCAAAAAGGCTGGTATAACAGCTTCCAAGCTGGCAGAGAAGCTGTCCCAGTTACTCGATTGTGAGCACCCCGCCTACCCTGGGAAGCCCGACAACACCAACCAACTCAGGGCTTTCGAGACCGCCGTCCGGATCATGGACGGCATGCCCAATCCTAGGCTCGAGATAGACAACCGCGAGACCATATCCATCAACATTACAGCCGAGCTTGTGGACCGGATCCGCAAGGTAACCGGGGAAGAGATCATCGATGTCACTCCAAGAGACGACAAAGGGTTTTTCCCCGAAGGATCTTGAGTCCCGAAGGTGGTGGAAAGACCATTGCCGGGACATGTTCTTCTTCCAGACCATAGTTCTGGGCAACGCCTGGCCTGATAGATACCACGATTTCGGGCCTGTACAGGAGAAGATGTGCAGGTTCCTCAATACCCGGACCACCCCCAGCCGTAAAAAGTACCTCTCCGCCTTCCGATCCAGCTTCAAAAGCACCGTTTTAGAGGGCTTTATGACCTACGAGTTCGTCTGGGCCAAGGAGGAAGACCGCCCCCTGGGGATCACCTATAACACCGCTACAAAGGAAAATTCGACCATGTTTTCCTATAATGTGCGGTACGATCTGATCAATAACCCCCTGTTGCAGTGGATTTTCTGGCCAAAACTGCCCCAATCAGAGGCCGGATATGACAGTTTTACCAAGGGGTTGGTCCGTTTGGGCCACGCCAAGCTCGAGTTTGCCTCTTTTGACACCATCCAGGTCGGCCGACATAGCCCGATCATGGTCAACGACGACCTTGAGAACGACACAAACGCCTATTCCGATACCCTGAGGTCTGAACTTATCGAGAAATGGAAGCACCAGAAGGCCATTTTGACCAAGATCCGCAGCCGGGGCATCGGTTTGGAGATCGATATCGGCACCCCGTACCATTTCCAGGGGCTGATGTGGAAGATCCGCCACCTTTCTGGCTACGATAAGCTCGTAATCCCGTGCTGGACTGTGGATCAGGACGGTGTGCGGCACATTACAATGCCAGAACTGTATACCGAGCAGGATTTCCTCGAGAAACTTGAGGAGATGGGCCCGGCGATCTTCTCCGCCCAGTACCTTCTTCACCCCCTGGCCGAGGAAGACGCTCTTTGCAACCCGAAATGGATCAAATACTACTCTTCCCTGCCTGAAAACACCTGGAGATCGATGGTCGTAGACCCTGGCGGGTCGGATCCTAAGACGAAAGACGCAACCGGCATAACCATCCTCGACACAGACGAGAAGGGTGACATGTATGTTGTGTATTACAGGAAGATGTGGCTTACGCCAGTAGACCTGATGGACACCATCAACCACCTCAAGGAGGAGTTTAAGCCAGATGACATCAGAATCGAGAAAGAAAAGTATTCGACCACTATCGCAGACACTTTCAGGCACCGATTCCCCCTATTACACATCTCCTACGTGGAGCACCAGAAGAGGGATAAGGGACAGCGGATCTGGCGACTCAAGCAGTGGCTCCAGACAGGCAGGATCTATATCCACCAGGACGCCCGAGAACTCGAGACGGACCTTCTCCAGTACCCCCACCTGGATTTTGATGATGGCCTGGATTCCCTTGCTTATCATCTTGACATACGACGCATTCCTCCGAAGATTGTTAAGCCCCGATTCCAGCCTCAAATAGAAACGACGTTCGACGAAGAGTTTGATAGGTTCGTTGGCAGGTTCCGTGATAAGTCGGACAAGAGATCCGTTAACGACTCTATATATTGAAAAAAACCTTGACAACCACAACATCTTGTGCTACACCACACGCAGGAGCAAACATGTTCGGGAAACCCAAGTCAAGTGAAAGTCTAGAAAACCTCACGAAAGTACTTGGGGAGCTTGTTCGGCTCCAAGCAGAGACGAATAAAACATTAAAACAACTATCCCATGATAATGCTCAGTTCTTGAGCACTCTAACCTCTTTCCTGATCCATGAAGACCAACGTAAAATGCGACAGGAAGCAAAGGACTATGAGCAAGCCCAAAGTAAAACGCCGACAAAGTATGATGCGATTTACTAGGGGAGACACGGGTGCCAAGCGAACTATGGGACAAGCAATATCTTAAAGAATCAGAATATAACGATCATCTAGAGTTTATTAGATACCAGAAAGAAGAAGCCCCTGTCGTGGCCAAGTGGCACGGCAAGTGGAAAGAACTTATCGCCTGGGCCAACGGAGACCAGTTCACAGAATGGTCGGCCGAGGACAACTCCCTCAAGCCCGTTGAGCTTAGGATCCGCAAGAAGAAGGTTGTCATCAACCTGATGAAACCTCTTGGGGAGGCCATCGATGGCAAGATTGACTTCAACTATAGGCTCGCTGGATTTCCCAACTCTAGCGAGACTAAAGACATCGAAGCAGCCAAGGTGGCTACGAAGTTTCTGGCGGACAATGACTATGCTAACGATTCAGAATCCCTCATGGATTACTTTAAGCAGGATCTCATCGATACTGGAAACGCATGCATCACCTGGCAGTATGACAAAGAACGAAAGGACTCAACTGGAAATAGCGGCCTGGTCGTGGGCCGTGTCCCTTCGATCTTTAATGTTCGACCAGACCCTACTGCAAAAAATCGAGAAGAGATGCGCTGGTTCATCGAGTACAAAGAGATCGAGCGCGGCCTCATCAAAGACGAATTTGGAGTTGACGACTATGACATCGACGGGCCCCCGGAAGAAGCTGGTCCACAGAATACCAGTGAGTCAAAAAAGTACAAAGGCCTTTATGAGTATATCGACGAAAAAGACCCGAGGGAACTCACGGACATCGTCGCCTTTTACTGGGAGAGGAAGAACGACGAATACCCGAAAGGGCGGCTGATCATAAGCACTGGGAAGTGCATCCTCTACGCGAAGTCCAACCCGGCCAAGGGCCAGGTCCCGTTCTGGATGGCCGAGTACAAGAGAGCAGGAAACTCCCCGTGGGGGACTGGTCCTTACTACCACGTCCAACCCATCCAGCGGGAGATCAACAGGCTTGTCAGCATCATCTCCGAACACTACGAGGGATGGCGGGCAAAGATGTTGATGCCCGAGGATTCGGTAGTCAAGAAGGGAGCGTTCACCACAGACAGCTTCGAGATCCTGGAGTATGACCCGACAAAGGGTGAGCCGCATCCGGCCAGTATGCCAGAGTTATCTCCGCAGCTGATGGTATGGAAGGACTTCCTCATTGGAGCGTTGAATCAGGTGGCCAACGTCCATGAAGTGAGTTACTCCCAGCTCCCCAAGTACTCGTCCCGAGCGCCCGCCTCCCTCTTCTCCATGATGCTAGAGCAGGAGAACATGAAGATCGACCCGCTGCTCAAGCGCATCAACAAGATGATCCGAGAGATGGGGAAGTTCCGCCTCCAGCTCATGGGGGATTACTACAACAAAGAACGCAAGATCAAGATCGTCGGCCAGGGCGAGGCCACGTCCGTCGACATGTTCGAGGGCGCGGACCTCGAGAACAACTACGATGTCAAGCTCGAGCAGGGAGTGCACATGAAGCAGTCCCGTATTGTGCAACAGCGCCTGCTCATCGAGCTGTGGCAGACCGGAGTCCTCAAGGATCCGGCCAAGTTCATCCGTATGCTCGGAGAGGGGGACATCGAGGAGTCCCTGAAGTCCGACTATATCGACGAATCTAGGGCCCGCAGAGAGAACCAGGCGTTCCTCAGTGGGGTCTGGAAGAACGAGCGTGATAAGGGCGGCGTGTTCATCTACCTCCACGACGACGATGCTATTCACATGACAGAACACACCGACCTGGCCAAGTCCGAAGAGGCCATGCGCTGGGATCTCGAGACATGGACCGGGCTGCAGAATCACATCATGGAGCACATGATGAAGATGCAGAAGCTTGCGGCTATGGCCCAGCAAGCCCAGGCGGCTCAGGCCCAGATGGCCCAGCCACAGGTTCCACCCCCTCAGACGATGGCCGAAGGGGCTACTGTTACGCCAGAAGTGGCAAGAACTCGCCAAATGACGAGTGTGCAATAACACTAACCGCTAAGGAGTGATCATGCCAGAAGAGAAAGAAGCCCAAGCGAAACCGGAAGGGAAGCAGGCTTCACAGGTACATTTCGACGATCTTTTCGCCAAGGGATGGGCTGAAGCCGTAGAGCCGGAGACCGCCCCCGCCCCGCCCGCTAAGAAGGCCGACGAAGACGAGTGTCCTGACTGTCCGCCCGTTGGGACAGAAAGCAAGGACAGGAAGCCTATCGAGGTCCTCAAGCACAAGGGTAAGGAAGTCCCGGTCTACAGCAAGAAGCAGCTCATCGATATGGCTCAGCAGGGGTTTGACTACACCCAGAAGCGTCAGGCCGACTCAGAAGACAGGAAGAAGTGGGAGACGGAGTTTGACGCCAGGAACAAACAGCTGCTCGAACAGGCCAAGCGCTTGGACGCCATGCTGGCGGCAGCGCAAGATAAGGTCGGAGCGAAGCCGGAGCAAGAGAAGACGCCTGGTCAGCCTGTGGTGACGACTACAGGAGACAAGACCGAGGAACAGATTCTCAAGGAGTACGGCGTAGATCCAGACTACATCACGGACTACGAAAAGGGAGTCGTCCTGAGGCAGTATAAACAGGACCAGGAGATCAAGGAAGTGAAGAAGGTCGCCCAGATGATGCTTCTGGACGCCGTCTTCCGGCGCGTTGCCGTAACCATCGAGGACGCTCAAAAGGAATATCCGATTGAGGACGTTAAGCTCGAGGACGGCCGCAGCGCCACACAGGAACAGGTTATCAGCGTCTTCCAGACCAAGCTATCTGCGAAAGAGAATCAGCACCGGCCGATTCAGGAGATAGCCAGAGAAACGATCAAGGAAATCCACGAGTTCCAGAAGAAGGCGAAGGGCGAATCAGCACCGTCAGCTCCGGTGATCGACGAGGAGTCCATGACGCCAGAGGAATTTGCGGCTAAGTTCCCGAAGTTGTTTGCCAAGGTCAAGGGCGGTAACGGTTCCGATCTTCCTCCGACTTTGGATCGAGCCTCCAGGACCCCGGCAAGGGAGCCCGTCTCCCGGCCGAAGGTTGATCCACGCTACAAGTTCAAGTCTCTAGAAGAGGCTATTGAAGCCGGGATGAAAGATCCCGAAACACAGAAAGCTATTTCCGGAGGATAATCATGGCCGTCACGACACTGAGCACCACCGGACTGAACAAGTTCTTCCTTGAGTATATCAAGCCGGGCTTGGAAGTCATGTGGTACAACAACACTACGATCTATGATCGTTTCAAGACAGACACCGACACCTGCCTGGGCAAGTATGGTGTGCAGAAGGTCGTCTACGGGCAGCCCAAATCTGCTCGTCCGTCTTCCAGCACCACCTTCCCCACGGCCGACAGCTCGTCCTACAGCGAGTTCACCTTCTACATGAAGCGCGGTATGTACGCTTCTCTCCAGTTCGACAACCTGGCCATCGCCTGCTCCAAGGGATCCGGAGCGGTCAAGGAGCTGGTCAAGAGCGAGACCGAAAACCTCATGGCCTACATCCCGAACAAGCTTAACAAGCAGTTCTGGGGTGACGGGTCAGGCCGTCTCGGGATCGTCAAGACCGCCGTCTCCGCTTCCACGACCTGCTATGTGGACGGCGACACGACCAACTGGGGCCTCTTCGGCATCGACTCCAACTACTACACCGATCCTGGCAAGTACCTCTTCGAGGGAATGTCGGTAGACATCTACACGTCGGCCGGGGTCAAGGAAGTCGAGGATGTCAAGATCAGCACGATGTCCGACGACGCCGCTGGGACGAACACCCTGACGATGGCCGAAGCCATCACCTGCGGTGCCAACTCCCTGATCTTCGATCATGATACCTATGCGACCACGGAAGCTGCCGGTACCGGCGTTCCGATGGGCCTGCAGGGCATCATCTCCGCAACCAACCCCTATATCGGTATCACGGCCTCGAGCGCATTCCAGGGCGTCGACAGAACGGCCTATACCTGGGCCTGCGGCCAGGTCTTCAACATGGGCGCTGCGATCACCACGCCTGCCGTCGTTACCGAAATCAAGCTCCTGGAATGTATCCAGAAGATGGAGAAGTGGGGCACGATCAGCGTCATTCTGACCAATGACGTTATCTGGCGCGTCCTCTTCGAGATCCTCAAGGCCGACAAGACCATGCCCAACGACCCCGGTCTCTGGGGCGGCCTCACGGGCATCAAGTTCTTCGCTGGCAAGACCAAGTCGATCCCGATCATCTACGACGAAGACTGCCCGGACGGCCGGATCTACTTCTTCGATGATGGCTCGATCAAGGTTTCCGCTCCCGACAGGAACGGCCTCGATTGGCTGCCTGGCACAGACGGGAACATTCTCAGCAGGGTCCAGGGCAAGGACGAGTACGTGGCGAACCTTCGCTGGTACTACAATATGACCTGCTCCAGGCCCAAGGCGAACGGGTATCTCCGTTACGTCAAGCACTCTGCGACCTAAGGAGATCTGTTATGATCAGTATTGCCAAGGCTTTATTCAGCAAGCTCAAAGCAGAATCGGGCGCGGTTGTGGACTTGAAAGCCGCGTCAGGCGGTTTCTTTCTCCGCACCGCTACAAAGACCGCAGACTACACATGCGTCAAGTCCGACTCTGGCACAATCTTCAGCACCCGTGGAGCTGGCGGGGCGGTGATCTTCACCCTCCCTGGCCTGTGTGCTGGCTGGTGGGCGATCTTTATCGCTGGCGCGGCCCAGAATCTGACCGTCACTAACGCCGTGGCCGATACGCTGATCACGTTCGCAGACGTGACGGCTGACGGCCTGGCCATCGACGCTAACCAGCCTGGGAACGCGATCCTCGTCACCTGCGACGGGACGGCCTACTTCGCCTGCATGCTTCCCAACCTGGCCACCGACTTCACGGTTGCGACCTAAGGAGTAACACATGCCTACACAAATGGGTGCCAGCAAAGGCGGGTACGCCTATCCTCGTTTTCCTTTTGCCTTTCCCGTGACAAAAGTCACGGCGACATCAACTCTGAATCCTGGGCAGTGTGGTATTATTGTCGTGGCCGGGACAGCTGATGTTACCCTAACCCTTCCTTCCCCGACAGGGGCAACGGGGCTGTGGTATCTAATCGCTGTTTCAACGGACTACCACCTGACTGTGGCTGCTCCGACAGCAGATACTCTCATCACCTTCAACGACGTTGCTGCCGACAATATTCAGTTCACTACGGATGCGAACAATGTTGGCGGGATCATGCTTCTTTTCAGTGATGGGACTAACTGGATCGGTGACGCACTTACTGGTGGTACGAGAACGGTTGGTACGTAAGGATTGTAGGGAGGGGGCTTCGGCCCCCTCCCATATTTAACATGCTAATACCAGAGTGGTTTGAGAAGGAACTCAAGATCATCGACCCGTCCTACAGGGCGGAGGTTGAGGAGAACCTGATCGCTATCGTCAAGGATGTACACGTCAAACTGCCGCTGAAAGACGGCGGCACTGCCATTATCCACGGGCCCAGGACAATCGACGTGTTTGAGCACCCCAGCCATACGGCGCTGGAGAAGCTCAGGAAGAAGAAGTACGAGGGCCAGAGGATGAATATCGTCGAGAACCCCCTCAACGAGCTTCGGTGGCTCAGGGGGCTGGAAGAAGAAGCCAAGAAAAAGAGAGAGCAACTGGCTATCGATATGATGGCCGAGGGGCTTATGAAGATGCATAGATTAGAGAACACGAAGACGTTTGTCATGCCAGGAGGAAAAGATGGCGAATGATATTACTGCCCCTCATTTGTGGGTCCTGGATAGCACCGGAGCCGTCAAGGCTGCCGGGACCAAAGTCAGGGTCCTTCACGTCCATTACCAGGGGGCCGTCAGCGGTGACGATCTCATCCTGCAGGAATATGACTCTGCGGGTACCGCCAAGTCTGCCGTCGTCCTAAAGGCTCCATCGACCTTGGCCGTGGACATTTCGTACATGCCGCATGGTATCCTTCTCAACGGCCTGGCTGTTGGCACAATCGATGCGGGAACGGCCTACGTTATGATCGAAGGATACGAGATTCCCGGAGCGGCGTAATGACTAAAGCCGAGATCATTCTAGCAGCCCGCTACCTCGTTAACGAGCTTTCCAACGATGCGGGTGCGCTCATGAGTGATACCGGAAACTTGCAGGATTTTGTCTACGACGCTCAGGAGCAGGTTGTCCTGGATCTGGTGAACGTCATGCCGGATCAGATCCTGACTACCGAGGACGTGGGCCTAACTGCAAGCACGTCGTACTCGACACTTACCACGACCTTCTGGCAGGTGTGGAGCGTACAGGTCAATCTTTCCGACGAGACTCCGAGGGAGATCCGCATCATCGACCCTTCGGACATGCAGTATTTCAAGTATAACGGGCAGACAACCGACTACCCGCCATACTGTTACTTCACCGGAAGCAGGATCAACTGGGTCCCGACGCCGTCTGGTACAGTAGCCTCCTACGCAAGGGTGTATATGATCCGTCCGGAAGCGGTGAGCATGGGCACCGATGGACCGGCGTATCTACCTCCCGTCACTCATAGGCTCATTGCGTACCAGGCTGCGGTTATAGCCGGAACGGCGTTCGGGGCCATTACTACAGGGATCGAGAAGCTTTATGCCCGCAGGTTCTATTCGATCAGAAAGACATGGGCGGGCAGGTTCCACCAGCAGCCCAGGTTTGTCAAAGAATCGATCCTCTCGAGGACAACCTTTGACGACAGGGATGAGGCATTCTACGACACTAGTGGGTTCTTCGACTAGGAGAGAAGGTGCTCAACCTCCCTGGACTCAAGCGGTTCCAGCTGCCGCTTAACGGCGGTGTAGACGAGATGTCCCCGTCTGATGGGCTGGCCATTGAAGATGCCGTGTACATGCGGAACTTCCGCCTTAGCCAGGACGGGAAGCGGGTCGAGAAGCGCCTTGGCCTGACTGAGGAATCCTCGTTCGGTGATCACGACGTATACGGGTACGCGACATACTTCGACTCGAGCGCCCAGTTCTGCCAGATAGCAGTCCTCGACAGCGCCATCTACAACAAGGTGTCGTCTGGGGCCTGGACCAGCCTGTATTCATTCCCCACGGTCCTGGACCACCCAACAAATATCATCGAAGCCCAAGGGAAGAAGTTCATCATCACCGAGAAGGGCAGCAGGATGATCCATAGCGACGGAAACTGCTACCAAATCGGGATCGATGCGCCTACAACCATCCCCTCTGCGGCCCCTCAGTACACGTCTGCGGAGACGCTGGTCGTACACGAGCACTTTGCAGACCTGGATGACTGGGTTGACGAGGACTCTGGAACCGGGGACTCCTCCCTATACACATCAGATCCAGACTCAGAGGTTGGTCCAGACGCCGACACGAAGTATCTAAGGCTGACAACCGGGGCTGAATCTGGCACTACTTACGCCCAAAGGCACCTGACTCCCACAGATTCCATAGGAAGCAAGTTCACCGTAGAGTTCCCAGCCTACTTTAAGAGTATCGGATCCCAGGGGACTGGGCCAAACGAGAACGATGCCTTCTTCCTGAACGTGTTTACCGGGTCTTTCCACCTCAGGGTCATGTTCAGCGTAGGTGGGGTGACGATCCTTGACGGTCACGATACCCCATATGATGCAGCGGGGCTCGTCGGGTACAGCGGGTTCGATACCTGGAAGTTCTACGTCGACGCTACTGATGTTTCTCACGCTACGGTCAAATCATTCAAGAACGGGGTCCAGCTCAGAGAGATCGAGGGTATATACGGATCGTCTTCTGCCAGCGCTGCCGTATATCTTTCACAGCGCAGGAACACAACGGAACTTTCTACCCCTCCTGATGTATATATTGATTCTATTGTTATATACAATATAAGTACAAGCTCCCAACCCCTGGTTGGTACACACCTGTATGCCGTCACATACTTTAGGGGAGGTGACTACGGGTGTGAAAGCCGGGCCACGAAGTCCTATATCGGGGCCGTTACACACGACGGATACGGTCAAGACGGGACGCTTGTGGTTACCGGGACTTATGCCAATACCCAATCGGCATCTGTACGCATATGGGTTTCAGCCACCGATGGCCTTGGAACAGATACAGTCCAAATAAGCTACGATGGAGGTGACAGTTATGTTGCGGAACTCAAGATGTCTTCTGTTATGTATATTAACTATGGTCTCATCCTTACATTCACAAACACGACAACGAACAATTACGGTGAATCCTGGTCCTTTGATTGCACCGTCTGTTCAGCCGATCCAACCAGTCAACAGGTTTCACTTACGTCCATTCCCATATCACCAGATGCGCAGACCACAGGTAGAAACATTTATCGTACTACCTCCGGTGGATCCCAGTTCTACTACCTTGCTACTATCAACGACAACGTCACAGAAACATTTGTTGATAGCATCCCCGACACCCTTCTCGGAGCCCTGCTCGAGGAGGACCACTATGTATGCCCCGATGGCAAGTTCTCTTGTTATTGGGATGATAGGCTCTGGGTATTCGATCATACAGAATGTCTCGGCTACTACTCCAGGATCAACGAGCCAGAGCATTTTAATACCGCTACAGGGTGGATCGCTATCAGACGCGGTATACCTGGAGATGATATTACTGGAGTTATCCCGTATAAGGACTCGATCTACGTCTTCAAACCGAATGCCATCTTCGTAATCCAGAAGAACAGTCTCCTCTACGGGGTGTACCAGCTCAACAACGATGTCGGTTGCATCTCGCCTGGTACGCTGGTAGAGGTGAATGACTATCTGATGTTCCGCAGCTACCGTGGGATTGAGGTCTACGACGGCCAGAACGCTTACAGAACAGACTTCTCTATCCCTGTCCGCAAGACCGTCAACTCGGCAGTCAACACGAGTAACGATCTTAATGTGGCTGCACACAACAAAGAATACAATGAGGTGTGGTTTACATTTAACGACAGGACGACTGGCGGAGCTGCAACTGTAGTGTGGAACTACCTAAGAAACAAGTGGTATACATTTGCGTTCACGCACCTGCCGTCCTGCCTTTCCGTATGCCGTGATTCCACCAAGAAGAACGTCCTGAAGATGGGTAGCCGGGCAGGGTACGTTTACCTATGCGACTCCGGGTACCTTGACGGGGCCAGTTTGATCCCCGCGACCTACAGGAAGGGCTGGGTGGATCTCGAGAAGCACGGAAACCTCAGGCGCATAGACGTAGAGTACGAGCTAAACACCGGATACACGCTGACAGCCAACGTCTACGTGGATATGGACAAGGATGTTTTCAGGACCTACGCCCTGACCGGGGTCACCCCGTCGTCCACAGACAGGGAGTACCGGCGTCCGATCATCGAGAAGTTCGAGGTCGGCGGTAGGGCCAAGTGGTTCTCTATCGAGTTCACGAATGCGGAGGAACTTAACGCTCCGCTGAAAATAAACGATTGCTTTATGTATGTGAGGCAGGATGTTCACAAGAACAAAAAGTACTCCGACTGACACCAGGATGAATCCGTTTGATGATCCTGCGTTCAGGCCGAAGCAGTCGTCTTTGGCATCTCCTGAGCTGCGGAGACAAGTCGAGACGATCATTGATCGGTACGCCACGGCGGCAGCCAGCGCGGAGTCTTCCTCGGACACGACCTCTGGTAATCCACATTTGCCGGAGGGTGGTGAGCCCATGGACGTTCTGCAGATCAACACAGCAGGCGAGCCGTCATGGCTCAGGAAGCTCACTGTATCAGACTCCCCGCCCAGTAACGACCAGGGCGAAGATGGGGATGTCTGGATCGAAACCTAGGAGGAACTATGGCTAGTTTTCTGTACACGACATGGAAGGCACAGTGCATGGAAGGGACCGTCCCGCTGGAGATCAACAACCTGTACGTTATGCTCATGCAGAGCACGTACACCACTGTCTCCGCTGCCGGAACGGCCCATGACTTCCGCAACGATATCACGACCTACGAGGTCACGGCCGGTGGCACGACTGGCTACACTACAGGCGGCGTTTCTATGGGGGTTACTGCCGCCAACACCGTTACCTACGACCTGACCAACAACCTCGGATCGTGGGATTCGGCAGATGTCAGCTGGGCCAGTGCCTATATCACGGCCAGGTTCGCGGCCGTATACAAGTCCACTGGGGCGGCTACCACGGATCCGCTGGTCTGCTGCTTCGACTTCGGACAGGACTACACGGCATCCAACGGCACGTTCACCATTCAGTGGTCAACGTCCGGACTCATGAGATTGAGCTAATCATGGAAAAGCCCGACATTCCGCCTACCGATACAAAGGGCAGCGACGAGAAAGAGGGAGAGAAGAAGCCGGAAGCCACGGAGAAGGCGGTCTCCATAAGCGTTACGGTTCATCCGGAACCGATTTCGGCTTGCTTCTTCCCTCTTAAATAACGGCTCGTTGCTGAGCGGAGGTTTTATGCCGTCTATCGTCATCGGTCTACCAGTCCAACGGGGACAGCTGGAGCCGGAATGTTTCCACTCGCTCCTTGCAGCGAGAAGGCATTTATACGAGCACCAGATCAACCACAACGTCCTGTCCAACGAATGCTCGGTCATCTCTGCCGGGAGGAACTCTGTCTGTCAACAGTACCTAAACGGTACGCAGGCTACCCATTTGATGTGGATCGACTCAGACATCCAGTTCCCTGTCTACGGCATCACCAGGCTGGTGGAGCGAGACCTAGACATTGTAGGCGGCGTCTATTACCACAAGGGCGAGTTCTATACGCCCACGATCTACAAGCTCAACGAGAACGGCCAGTTCAGGTGCTACGCTGAGTTCGACGAGCTTGAGAAGCCGTTCGAGGTGGATGGGATCGGGACGGGGTTCCTGCTCATCAAGAGGGCCGTCCTGGAACAGTTCACCAGGCCTGTCACGAGCGATCTTGGGACACCGTTTGGCTTCGGGTACTCTCCTAATGGCGTAGAGGAAGGCGAAGACCTGGCATTCTGCCGTAGGGCTAAGTCCCTGGGCTACAAGATCTGGGCTGACCCCACCATTCCGCTTGGCCATGTCGGGAAGATCGCGTACAAGAGGGAGAACTTTGTCACGGAGATGAAGTTCCAGGGCTGGAAGAAAGATCGGGAGACCTACGATAACCAGATCGAAGGGTGGATGACCAAGAGCGAGCTTAACTGGCTTCACGATACAGCCAAGGAGATGGACAACGTCGTAGAGGTAGGGTCATGGAAGGGGCGGTCCACCCACGCCCTCCTGACCGGGTGCAAGGGTTCTGTGTATGCCGTAGATACATGGAAGGGCAGCAGTGAAGAGCTGGCCGGGCCGCACGTAGAGGCCACAACGACTGAGATCCTGCCTCAGTTCCTGGCCAACGTGGGCCATTTTGAGAACCTCAGGACAATGGAGATGACCAGTCTCGAGGCGGCCAGCCTGTTCGAGGACAAGTCGGTAGACATGGTGTTTATCGACGGTGCACACGACTACAAGAGCGTCAAGGAAGACATCGAGGCATGGATGCCGAAGGCCAAGAAGCTCTTGTGCGGCCACGACTGGCAGTGGCATACGGTGCAGGAAGCGGTGACAGAACGGTTTGGAGAACCTGATCTAATCGATTCCATCTGGATAAAGAAGATCGGTGACACGAAAACGGCCGGTGCGGCTACTCCTGGGAGGGTAGAATACCTATTCAGATGCGGGTGATAGGATGGCCCTGTTTTCGTGCAAGCGCCATGTGCGCGTTAAGCCAAAGTGGCCAGATAGCGTAACCAGCATAACGATCCCTGTTGGTTTTATAAGCGCTAGATTCAGCCAGCCGACGCCGATTATTTCCATTGGCGCAGGTCGGCCTGACATAGGGGCCTACGAATACCAGTCATTCAGTGGCCAGAAGTACTACGTCAGCCAGACCTACGGCAACAATGCCTATGACGGGAAGGCTCCATACTACGACGGGGCCCACGGTCCATGGCAAACGCTCCAGTATGCCGCAGCACACTACACGGCAGGGAGCTACCCTATAGCCGTATATATTAGATCAGGCACGTATCAGGAACAGTCCACCTGGGGCTACCTTAATCACGGCACGGCCGCCAACCCTGTCGTTATCACCAACTATCCAGGTGAGTCTCCGATCATCGACGGGAACAACTACACGATTGGCGGTGGCGGCAGCGGGATGTTCCACATCTATGGCCAATACCACACCGTCAGGAACTTTGAGATCCGTCGCGGCGGGAACCTCGCCGTAATCCTGGTTGGTGATTACGCTTCGGCCGACAACATTTACGCACACCACAACTACGGCGGAGGCATAGGCGGGTTCGCTGATTACAATGTCATCGAGAATTGCACTGCTTACTATAATGCCGTAAGCAACGAATATGGGGTTGCGGGTAGTTGGGGTTGGGGCATTTCTCTGTGTCGCCACGGTGACTTTGGAAACACCGGACACGGAACAGTAAGAAACTGCCTATCTCTTGGCAACTGGGGAGAAGGGATCTCGACGTTCGAGAGCTATTATAATACTATCGAAGACAACATTATCTGCAATAACTACACCGTTAACCTCTACCTCTCCGACACTCAGTATGCTACGGCGCAGAGAAACCTCTCTTACTACACGCCGGGGAACCAGTCGCAGCAGTACTGCACGTCCCAGAATTGTATAGGGCTAGGGGACGAAGGTCACACCCCGCAGTCATCTGACAACATTGTTCGCAACAACATCACATGGGGCGGGGACAGGAGCATATATGTAGGGACGACGAATTGGAATGGAACTCTCGTCGCCTTCAATACTTTCACTCAGGTTTTTGACCGTATCGTTGAATCCGCTAACTTGATGTGCTACGGCGGGGCCGCCACTGGTGGAAGATTCTGCAATAATGTCATTTGGCAGGATGATACCGATGTCCAGCTGGCGAGATCCGTTACGTCTGGGGTAACATTTGACCATAACAATTGGCACAGGACCCCTCCTGTAGGATTCGGCGGGACTGGGGATATCATTGGAGCGCCTTTGCTGGCCAAGTCTGGATCAACCGTCCCGAGGGCACTGACCTACGCATACTTTGAGCCTACAGCAAGCTCCCCGTTCCTGGCTGGTGGAACCCCCGTAACCGGGATCGACGACGATAACCAGGGTAGGGACAGGAATGATTCAACGCCAGACATTGGCGCTCTCGAGTACCAGGGGTAAACAATGGCTGATCACTATATCGATTCATCTGCTGCCGGTGGCGGCGACGGATCTATCGGATCTCCGTGGAACTCGCTGACCCAGCTCAATGCTCACGCCTATAGCCCTGGTGATGGTGTCTGGGCCAAGCGGAACAGCCTATTGAGGGGAACGGTCTCCATAGACTTCTCTGGATCTATCGGGGCCCCCATAATTTTCGGGGCATACGGTGCCGGGGCTACGCCAAAGTATAGCGGGGCTGTTGAGGTTAACAGTAACTGGGTTCATAATATCACTGACCCAGACAATGTGTGGCATGTCCATGACATCCAGGGCGTATACCACTCCACGTATGGATATAGGATCTTCAATGTCATCTTCGACGGGGCCTCGGGTAGATGGCAGAACGGCATTGCCATACTATCACAGGACATGGACTGGTATTGGGAGACAGACTATACGCTATATATATATTCAGAGCTTGATCCTAATATATCTTATTCAAGTATAGAATATACATATCAGACCAACCTGTTCTATACAGGGTGGGCCGATCCAAGGCATTACATAACATTCCAGGACATTCATGCCTACGGGACGAACTCGAGCGGTGTCTTCTTTGGGATGTGGAGCGACAACTGGTCGTTCAGCAACGTCACGGTTACGAACACCCCGAGGATAGCCCTCCAGATGTATGGGTGTGCATACCATACCGTAACCGGGTGCACATTCACAGGGATCAGGTCGATCCCGCAAGAGATGCGGGGGGTGTATTATACAGGCCAGCACAGTGCATCATACACTTCCCATCATAATACATTTACATATAACACAGTAACAGAGTGGACCGGGTATGCCATAGATCATCTTGGATACGACCACTTCTCTGCCCCAGCGCATGATGTCTATATAGCCCACAACGACTGTAGTAGATCGGGGACGGGGGTCTATATCGGGCTATCTGATGGGAATATCGAGGTTTGCTATAACACTTGCGACGACAACCACAGGGGCACAAACCCAGTTGAGGGTACATTCGAGGAGTATGGCCTTGGCGTGTCCGGTGTGTCCAACGCCTGGTTCCACCATAACACCTGCACCAATGGCAGGGTCGGGGCTGAGTTATGGAACTTCGAGGGAGAGGGACACCCCCAATGGTATTTATTCCGTCATGGTTACAACGTCAAGTTCGAGAACAATGACTTCTCGCATAACACGGAGCATGGGTGGATGACGTTCACCGGATCCACCAGCAACGTGGAACTCTTAAACAATACTATGCACGACAATGGTTGGGCTGGTATATACATCGTAGAAGACGATCAGCCTGGGACCGGGAACAAGGTCTATAACAACACCATGCTCAGGAACAATACCAGGATAGCCGGGTACGCCAACATGTACCTTGGATCTGGCCTGGCTGGATGGGACATCAAGAACAATGCCAACAGGGGAACGACACAGCTCTGTCTCAGGGCCCCGTCTGGGACATCGGCAACGCACGAATACAACTGCTACTACCAACCTCTTGGTAACGTCGTCCAGGTGGGCGGCACGACCTACGATAACACTACAGTTAAGTCCGTGTTTGAGCCGACATGTGTCAACGCAGATCCATTGTTCCTGTCTGCAGGAACGACACCGGATCTCCATCTCAAGGATACGTCTCCGTGCATAGACACGGCGTTGAACGACACGTATCAGTCAGGAATAACCTCTGACCGCGATGACAGCCCGAGACCCATATAGGAGAGAGACATGGCTACACCGACGTATATAACAGGATACGAGCACGGACTTCCAACGCTGTCGCAATATGGCCTTGGCATAGCCGAATATGTGTCGCTGGCAACGACTCAGTCTTCTATCAAGAGGACAGGCTCGTATGCCCTGAAACTTGCCACCGCAGCGGGTGTTGCTACCAACGGGTACACTTGGATACCAACAGGGTCACAGACCATGCAGGTGGTCAGCTTCTATTTTTATTGGCCAGAAACGAATCAGGAATCTTCGTTCGTGTTCGATATCTACAGCAACGGCGGGCAGAGCCCTGGGCTCTTTTACTATCCATCAACGAACCTATTCCGGATATATCACGACAGCGAGGGTGGATCTACATACTCTACTGAAGAATATGCTGGGGACCAATGGGTTAGGATCGATATCAAATATGACGTTACGAACGGCACACTTGATTGGCAACTCAACGGGAACGCCCAGCCTCAAAAGACGGGCATCGCTACGGGGACCTCGACATACGTCAGGCCTACGCTTACGTACTCAGCCACATATAACCTGGAAGCTTATTACGACGACCTCATCATATCCAACACTTCAGGTGACTACCCCATAGGCGAACATGTCGTTGTTGGGATCAGGCCAAACGCTGATGGAACACACGACAACGCCGATACATACCTGGAGAACAGTGCCGGGGATCCAATCAACGGAACAACGGTCTACGCCTACGATAAGCTCAACGAAAACCCCTGGTCTGGGACCGAGGGGACTGATTACATCCAGCAGAACGCCACTGACGCTGCCAAATACGTAGAAGTACAGTTCAATAACCCTTCCATCGGCGGGACGATATTCGGGGCGCGGGCTCTGATGCAACTGAACTCTTCGGGGTGGAGCACGAACAATGGGAAGGCCTATATCTTCGACGCCGACTCGCAGTCCACGACTGTGTTCAGCGGCGATCACTCCTCTGAGGGCACGGTTCTTCAGTACAAAGGGGCCATGGTAACTGTTCCTTCTGGTGGGTGGACGGCAGCGCAGGTAAACGCACTAAAGGCCAGGATCGGGTATTCATCGGACGCTGATTCCCCGCCTAGGTGGAATGCTCTGATCATAGAGGTCGCAGCCCAATCGGAAGCCTTGCCCGTAGGGGCCTACGTCAGCACCACGATGATAGGGACATGGTAACGTGAATATCTACATCGTCCCCAAGGCGAAGGCCGCCGACAGGAACAAGTTCGGCCCGAAATATCTTGGATGGTTCGGGAATCCGCCGACTCTGCCATCATGCGAGACAATCAACTGG
>Ga0102851_10000518_pt1 | contig 19608 bp, 15 predicted proteins | sample Mud3Dept3metaG_FD_79558 | JGI IMG/M metagenome (GOLD analysis project Ga0102851, IMG submission 79558) | Freshwater wetland microbial communities from Ohio, USA, analyzing the effect of biotic and abiotic controls - Mud 3 Core 4 Depth 3... | ecosystem: Environmental > Aquatic > Freshwater >... | reverse complement strand
TCAGCGCCGGCGCGCCGCCGCCAGTTTCGCGGCGATGCGCAGCGCGTGCTCGAGCGCGCCGGGGTCGGCGCGGCCCTCACCGACGATGTCGAACGCCGTGCCGTGCGCCGGGGTCGCGAATACGGTCTTCAGGCCGGCGGTGACCGTCACGCCCTTGTTGAAGCCGAGGAGTTTGGTCGCGATCTGCCCCTGGTCGTGATACATCATCACCACGCCGTCGAATTCCCCTTTCAGCGCCTTCAGAAAGATCACATCGGAGGACACCGGCCCGTGGCAGACTATGCCTTCCGCGCGCAGCCGCTCGACGGTCGGCCGGATGATGCGGATTTCCTCGTCGCCGAACAATCCGCCTTCGCCGCTATGCGGATTGAGCGCCGCCACGCCGATGCGCGGAGGATCGATGCCGGTCGCGCGCAGCGTGGCGTCGGCAAGCCGGATGGCGGCCGTGATGCGCTCGGGCGTGATCAGGTTGACCGCCTCGCGCAGCGCGATATGCGAGGTGACGCGGAACGTGGAAAACTCCTTGATCACGTTCATCTCGCCGAAGAAGCCGGAATGCTGCGTGAGCGCCGCGAACATCTGGTGCTCGTCGGGATATTTCCAGCCCCCCTTGTGCAGCGCGCCTTTGTTGAGGGGCGCGAAGCAGATGCCGTCGAGCTTGCCGGCAAGCGCGAGGTCGATCATGTGCTTCAATGTCTCGCCGGTCAGCCGGCCCGACTCCACCGACACCTCGCCGCGCCTGATCGTCGACGGATCGATATTGCCGAGATCGATGAGCGGCACCTCCTCGCGCGCCCAGTCGACTGCGTCGACGCTGGCATAGCGCTGCCACTTGAGTTCGACACGCGCATCCCGGCATCCGAGTTCGAGCACGCGCGCGTCGCCGATCACGACGATGCGCGCGACCGATTTCATCGCGCCGGCTGCGAGCAGCCTCGCGCTGATTTCAGGGCCGATTCCGGTCATGTCGCCGAGCATCAGGCCAATGACGGGAGCGCGTTGCGTCATGGTTGGCTTGTCGTGCACTCTTTCACGCATTCACTTCTTCACCGGTTTCGGGCGTGGCGCCTTTTTCGCCGCTTTCCTGCCGGTGACGAGCAGTTGGGTGAGCGCGCGAATGTTTTTGACTTTTTCGAGTCCGAATACCATTTCGATCACGTGTTCGGCCTGCGCTCTCGGCAGCCTGCCCCACGCCGCGCATTCGCGGAATTTATTTGCGAGTTCGTTATCGCTCATCGGGTTGGCGGGGCTGCCTTTGCCGAAATCGGCGCGGCCGCTGATTTTGCGGCCATCGTTCAGTTCGATATCGATGATCGTCGTCATTTTTTCGTAGCCTGCGGCTTCGGCTTCGGGGTGCACGCCGTAGTCGATTTTTTCGATCATCGCCTTCACGTCGAAACGGTTGACGACCTCGTCGGTGAATTCCGCGAGTCCCGCTTTGCGCCGCAGCAGCAGGATCGCCATGCAGAACGGCATGCTGAATTTGGCCTGCAGTTCGTTGGCCGGACGGTTATGGATCAGCGCGTTGATATTCTGACGGTTCACCCCGACCCCAACTTTCCTGACCTCATCCGGCCTGATGTCGTGCGCGAGTATCAGGTCGAGCATCAGTCCCATGCCGGGATGCGTGAGCGAGCCGCTCGGATGGGGCTTGATCGAGACCCCGGGGAATGCGAACGTCCACGGCTTGCCGAGCTTGCCGTCGATCGCCCGCCGGTCATAGCCGCCGCCTGCCGCCTTGAAGAAGCCGCGTCCGGCTTCGAGGATGATCGGCGTCGCGGTGAACCCGAGTTTTGCGAACTCGGCCGCGACAACACCGCTTTCACACGCGCGGCCGGCATGAAACGGCTTCATCATGGTGCCGAAGTTCTCGCGCAGGCCCGCGGCCTGGCTCGCGGCGATGCCGAGTGCGCGCCGTGTCTGCTCGCGGCCAAACTCCAGCAGGTGCGCGGCGCCGGCGGCAGCACCGATCGCGCCGACCGTGGCGGTGGAGTGAAAGCCGTCCTGGTAATGGCGCGGATTGATTGCTTCCGCAATCTTGGTTTCGACCTCGACTGCGACCTGGTAGGCGGTCAGCACGTCGCGCCCGGAGCGCCGGTCACGCTCGCCGAGCGCAAGCACCGGCGGCAGCGCCGGCGCGGTAGGGTGGGTGAGCAGACCGTAGACGCGGTCCTTGGCGACCGCAAGCTGGGTGTCGTCGTAATCGTCGGCGTGGATCGCAACTCCGTTGGCGAACGCGGCGAAGCGCGCCGGCAGTTTCATGCTGCTGCCGATCACGGTGCTGCCATGGGTCGTGGTGCAGCCGAGCGAGCGCAGGTGCTTGCGCACGAGTTGGCCGGATTCCGCGACGCTGCCGGCGAGTGCCAGCCCGATGCCATCAAGGATGGAGCGCTTGCCGAGGTGCGTGACGTCGGCGGGGATGTCGGATGCGCGAGTATGGACGATGAATTCGGCGACGTAAGCAGTGAGCGACGGCACGGTATTGCGTGGCATCGGGTTCTCCTTCAGGAGGGCGATTCGATCCATGCGAAAAGTTGCGGATCCAGCTGCCTGCGGTATTTGAGCAGCACTGGCTGCACGGCGGCGACGAACGCGGCACGTTCAGCGTCGGTCAGATGTACCACCTCGTTATGGCGCGGGTCGAGCTTGGCCAGTATTTGTTCATCCTCTGCCGCCGCCAGGTTGAGCTGCAGTGCCGTTGCCTGCCGGGCCGCTTCTTCCACGGCGTCCTGCACGTCCGGCGGCCAGCTTGCGTAGTGTTGTTCGTTGCATATCATCACCGTCGCGCCGAAGAAGTGCCCGGTGAGCGTGATGTAACGATGATAGTTATGGACGCCGAAGTTGAAGGTGTTGGTCAGCGGGTTCTCCTGGGCATCGAACCGCTCCCCGGCAATCTGTTCCACGAACTCCTTGACGTCGACCGGAATCGGCACGAAGCCGAGCGCGCGCAGGGCTTCCCCGTGCAATTCGCTCATCTGGGTGCGGATGCGCAGGCCGCGGCAATCCGCGGGCGTGTGGATCGGGCGCACCCGGTTGGTGAGATGCCGAAAACCATTGTCCCACAGCCCGAGCAGGCGAAACGCGGTGGCGTCGCGCATGCGGCGTCTGCAGAGATCGCCGAATTCTCCCGCGAATGCGCGGTGTATGGACGGGCGGTCTTTGACGATGAATGGAAGTTCGAGCAGCCTGAACTCGGGCACCGGTTCCGTGAAGCGGACGGATGATATGTAACACAGGGATAATTCCCCGTTCTTCACCATCACCGGCAAATCGCCTGACGGGCGCCCGAGATCGAGCACGTTGCCGATCAGCTGAAAGCGGATCCGTTCGCCGAGGCGCGCGTCGAGCACCTCCCCGAAAAGCCGGGCTGCGGCGTTATTGATTGAAGCCGGTTTCTGGTAGCCGCCGAACTTGATGACGATCGGATTCATCGAATACTCTTGCGCAAATCGAAAACAGGGTAGCACACTCCAACCCCGGCAGGCCACGGTGATGGAGCACGCATCGGACTTCGCGCAATCCCTGCTAAAATAACGGCCATCCGTGCGTCGCAGACGAACTTATTTTCCGCGGCGTTAATTTCACCCCGAGGCAGCATGGGCCACACGATCGCGGAAAAAATTTTTGCCGCGCATGCCGGCGGCAAGCCGGTTCGCGCCGGGGACATCGTTGTTGCCAGCGTCGATTTCGCGATGGTGCACGACGGGCGCGCTCCCAACGCGCTCAGGATGATCGCCGGGCTTGGCGTCAAGAACCTGCCGTTTGCATCGAAAACCGTGTTCGTGCTCGACCACTATTCGCCGCCTCCCAACATCGAGGCCGCCAACACCCACCGCGCGATGCGCGAATTCGCGGATCAGCACGGCGCGGTGATTTACGATGTCGGTGACGGCATCTGCCATCAGGTGCTGCCGGAAGGCGGCCATCTGACGTGCGGCGACCTGATCGTCGGTACCGACACGCATTCGGTGACTTACGGCGCGTTCAACGCGCTGGGTACGGGCGTGGAGGGCACCGACCTCGCGGCGGTGATGCTGACCGGCAGGCTGTGGTTTCGCGTGCCGGAGACGATCCGCGTCGAACTGAAGGGTGCCCTGCAGCCGGGCGTGTGGGCGAAGGACATCACGCTCTCGATGCTCGGCAGGTTCGGTGCGGAAGGCGTGAATTACCACGCGATCGAATACGCCGGTTCCGCGGTGAGCGCGATGGAAATCGACGATCGCATGACGCTTGCGAACCACGCGGCGGAATTGGGCGCCAAAGCAGCGCTTCTCGAAGCCGACGCCAAGACCATCGCCTGGCTCGCAGCCCACCACGCGCGCGCGCCGCAACCGGTCAAGGCCGATGCCGACGCGAACTATGCCGAGTTGATCGAGATCGACACCACGGCGCTCGCGCCGCAGGTCGCGCGCCAGCATCAGATCGATGATGTGGTGGGCGTGACTGAGGTCAAAGGCAAGAAAATAAACTTCGCGCTGATCGGCACCTGCACCAACGGCCGGCTCGACGACATCCGCCAGGCCGCCGCAATTCTCAAGGGGCAGCGCATTGCCAAAGGCGTGCGCATGATCGTGACGCCGGCGTCGCGCCAGGTTTACCTCGCGGCCGCCCGCGAGGGGCTCCTCGAGGCGCTGACCCGCGCCGGCGCCTCGGTCGAGGCCGCCGGTTGCGGCACCTGCGTCAACATCACCGGCCATCTGATCACGGGCGACGGGGAGGTGGTGATTTCGAGCGCCAACCGCAATTTCAGGGGCCGGCTGGGCAACGACCAGTCCGAGATCTGGCTCGGCTCGGCCGCGACTGTCGCGGCTTCCGCGCTGACAGGAATGATCACCGACCCGCGCGACGTGATCGGTGGGCAGTGGAGGGCAGCATGAGCCCCGGAGCAGGGGCCCCGCTTGCGGGGATGCGACCAAGGCGAATGCTGCTGGCCGCCGACACGATGCTTTTCAATTCGAGAATACGGTAGCGGAGGCGGCGCGTGAAAATTATCAAAGGCCGAGTGCATCTGCTCGGCGACAACATCAACACCGATCTGAATTGCTCGAGCAAATACCTGCCCGGCAAGGACAACGCCTACGTCGCGCAGCACGCTTTCGAGCAGGTGGCGCCGGGCTTTGCGTCGCGTTTCAGACCGGGGGATGTGATCGTCGCGGGCAGGAACTTCGGCATCAACTCGTCGCGCGAGCAGGCGGTGCATATCCTGCGCACGATGGGGGTGGGGGCGGTCGTCGCGCAGTCTTTCGGCCGGCTGTTCTTCCGCAATACGATCAACAACGGCTTGCCGGCGATCGAGTGCGGCATTTCAGGCATCGCCGACGGCGACGAAATTGAAATCGACCTTGCCGCCGGCAAAGTGACGGTCGCGGCGCGCGGCATCAGCCGCACGGTGGCGGCGCTGCCACCGGCGGTGCAACAGATACTCGCCGCGGGCGGTCTGATCGCGTATCTGCGCGAGCATCCCGATTGGCAGCTCGCATGAAAATCGAGCGTATCGAAGTCTTCGGCGTCGCGGTGCCGCTCATCGGCGAATACAAGAACGCGTACCGCAGCAAAACCGTGCAGAAAAGCGCGCTCGTGCGGATCACGGCGAGCGATGGTGCAATCGGGCTCGGCAACATCGACCCGTCGCCCGGCTATTCCAAAGAAAGCATCGAGGACAGCCTGCGCGTGCTCGCAACCGGACTCGCGCCGCTCGTCGTCGGCATGGATCCGACCAACATTCATCGCGTGCTGCAGAAAATCGAGCCTGCGGTCGATGGCTATTTCGACGCCAAGGCGGCGATCGAGATGGCGTGCGTCGATCTGACGGCGCGCGTGTGCGGCGTGCCGGTGCATACCTATCTCGGCGGCGCGGTGAAAGACACGCTGCTGTTCAACGCGTGGATCGGCATTTTGCCGCCGGACGAGGCCGCGGCGGAAACGGTTGCGTGGCAGCGGCGCGGCTTCCGCTCAGCCAAGATCAAGGTTGGCGGCAATATCGAGGCTGACCGTGACCGCGTCAAGGCGGTGCGCGCAGCGGTCGGGCCGGATTTCAAGCTGCGCATCGACGCCAACGCCGGCTACGACGCCGATACTTCGATCAGGCTCGCGCGGATGGTGGCGCCATACGGTCTGCAATTGTTCGAGCAGCCGGTGCCGGAAGACGACATCGCCGGCATGGCGCGCGTGCGGCGCGAAGCCGCCGGCATTCCGATCATGGCCGACGAGTCGGTGCTCGATCACGCAAGCCTGATCCGCATCATCGAAGCGCGTGCCGCCGATCTTGTGAAGGTCAAGGTCATGAAGCAGGGCGGCTTCATCAATACGCGGCGCATGATTGCAACCGCCGAAGCGGCGGGCATCCGCTGCGTCGTCGGTCATGGCTTCGGGCTCGGCATCAACACCATGGCCGAAATCATGCTCGCCGCGACATCCCACAACGTCATCGACGGCCTCGAATGCGTCGGGCCGCTCAAGACTTCCGACGATATCGTCACGCACAAGCTTGACCTTGGCGCCGGCAGCATTGCGTTGCCCGCAGGGCCCGGTCTCGGTGTCGCACTCGACCCGGCGAAGCTCGACCGCTATCGTTTCGAAGTCAGGGACATCCATGGTTGATTCAGTTCGCAGACGGCTGCGCGCGCGGCTCAGGAGCGGTCCGCTGATCGTTGCGCCCGGAATCTACGACGCGTACGGCGCGCGTTTCGTCGAGCAGGCCGGATTCGAAGCCGTCTACATGACCGGTAACGGCGTTTCCGCATCGCTGCTTGGCCGGCCTGACGTGGGTCTCGTTGATCTAACCCTGATCGCGAGCCACGCGCACCGGGTCGCCGCGTGCGTCGGCATTCCGCTGATCTGCGACGCCGACACCGCTTACGGCAACGCGGTCAACGTCAGGCGCACGGTCGAGGAATTCGAGGCGGCCGGCGTGGCGGCAATCCATATCGAAGACCAGCTTTCCCCGAAGCGGTGCGGTCAACTGCCGGGCGCGCGCCCCGTGATCGCGCTCGCCGAGGCGGTCGGCAAGATCGAGGCCGCGGTTGCGGCGCGCCGCGACCCCGATTTCATCATCATCGCGCGCACCGATTCCGCGGACGGGCTCGGTCTCGACGAGGCGATACGCCGCGTCCAGGCTTACGTCAAAGCCGGTGCCGATGTGGCGTTCGTCGAGCTGAAGAGCGGCCCGACCATGCTCGAAGACTTGAAGCGCGTCACTTCGTCCGTCGATGCACCGTGCTTCGTGAATGTCGACGCGGGCGGCAAGCTCGGTGAGCTGACGGCGGCCGAAATCGAGCAGCTCGGTTTGCGCATCGCGATCTATCCCGGTCTCGCGCGATGCGCCGCCGGCTTTGCGATTCGGGAGGCGCTGGGAGCGCTCAAGCGCGACGGCAACACGCAGGCGGTGCGCAGCCGCATGCTCAGCCCGCAGGAATACAATCAGGCACTCGGGCTTGCGCAGATCGAGGCGTGGGAGCGGAAGTATGTTCGTTGAATGATTGTGAATCACTCGTGAGAGCCTCATGTTGAAAATCGGAATTCTGCTGGGCGACGATATCGGGCTGGAAGTCGTTCCCGAGGCGGTCAAGGTGATGCGGGCGGCGGCAGCCAGGACCGGGCTCGAGGTCGAATGGCAGGAGCACCCGATCGGGCGCAGGGGGCACGAACTGCACGGGCACACCATGCCGGAGGCGACGGTGGCGGCGCTCGCGAAGCTCGACGGCTGGGTTGCGGGTCCGATCGGCCACAACGCATATCCGCGCAACGATCCGACCTGGGTCATGCCGCCGCTGCGCAAGAAGTTCGACCTGTTTGCAAGCGTGAAGCCGGTGAAGTCGTACCCGAACATCCCGTCGGTGCATAAGAACGTCGATATCGTGTTCCTGCGCGAGGTGACCGAAGGCATGCAGTCGATCGAGACCGTAATCGCGGGCAGCGGCGAGTTCAGGCCCAACGACGAGATTTCGGTCGGCATGCGCGTAGTCACGCGCAAGGGAGCGAATCGCGTCGCGCGCGAAGCTTTCGAGATCGCCCGCACCAGGCCGCGCAGAAAAGTGACCAGCGTGCACAAGGAGCCGGTCTACCGGCTGGTGTGCGGCATGTTCGCCGAAGAGTGCCGCAAGGTGGCAAAGGAATTTCCCGACTGCGAGTTAAACGAAGTGCTGGTCGACGGCTTTGCGATGAAGCTCGTGATGAACCCGCAGCAGTTCGACGTGGTGGTGACGACCAATCAGTTCGGCGACATCCTGACTGACGAGGGCGCGGGGATCATCGGGGGGCTGGGGCTGGCACCGGGACTGTGCGTCGGCGAGCGTTACGCCATGTCGCAGGCTACACACGGTTCCGCGCCGGACATTGCCGGGCGAAACATCGCCAATCCTTACGCGCTGATCATGTCGGGCAAAATGCTCCTCGAGTGGCTCGGGCGCAAGCGCAGTGAGCCGAAGGCGGTCGAGGCGGCCAGACTGATCGACGCGGCGATGGACAAGGTCATTGCGCAAGCGCAGCACCTGACAGCTGATCTCGGCGGCAAGTCTTCGACGTCGCAGATGGGTGATGCGGTCGTTGCGGCGCTGTAATGAAAAAAACACGAAACTGCCGCTAAATGCCGATAAAATAAAAAACCGAAACCAACTCACAACCTTACGAACATGGCTACCACTAAACCTTCATGGCCTGATCAGATACACCGCCTGTTCCGCAGCCAGCGCGTGCGCCAAGTCGCGTACGTGCCGGATTTCGGGCACTCCCGTCTCATCGAACTCGTTCGTTCCGACCGGCAGATGCGCGCGGTTCCGCTTACCACTGAGGAGGAGGGCGTCGCGCTGGTGACCGGCGCCTGGCTTGGGGGCGAGCGCGGCGTTCTGCTGATGCAATCGAGCGGCGTGGGCAACTGCATCAACATGCTCGGCATGATCCAGGAGTGCCGCATCCCGCTGCTCATGCTCGTCACCATGCGCGGCCAATGGGGCGAATTCAATCCGTGGCAGGTGCCGATGGCGCAGGCGACGGCGCCCGTGCTCGCGGCGATGGGGGTGGTGGTGCAACCGGTGGAGCGCGCCGCCGAGGTCGTGGAAACCGTGGCGGCCGCGGGGCGGCTCGCATTCAACACCTGCCGCGCCGTTGCGGTATTGATCTCGCAGCGCGTGACTGGCACGAAGGAGTTCAAATGACGACGCGACACAGAAAACCGACGCTGGACCGTCGCCAGGCGGCCGCGGCAATCCTCCGGCAGCGCGGCGATGCGCTGGTCGTCGCAGGGCTCGGCGCACCGTGCTGGGACACTGCCGCGGCGGGTGACCATCCGCTCAACTTTTACACCTGGGGCGGCATGGGCAGCGCCGCCATGATCGGGCTGGGCATGGCGCTTGCGCAGCCGCAGCGGCGCGTGCTGGTGATCACCGGCGACGGCGAAATGCTGATGGCGCTGGGCGCGTTCGCGACGATCGCCGTGCAGCAGCCGCGGAATCTGGCGGTGATCGTGATCGACAATGAACATTACGGCGAGACCGGCATGCAGCAGACCCACACCCGGCTCGGGGTGGACCTCGCCGGCATGGCGAAGGCGGCGGGTTTCCGCGCCGCGGGCACGATTTACAGCCCCGCCGAACTGAAGGCATGGATTCCACGCATTCACCGCGAACCGGGGCCGGTGTTCGCGGCCGTCAAGGTCACAACGGCGAAGGCGCCGCTGGTATTGCCGGCGCGCGACGGCACGGTGCTCAAGAACCGGTTTCGCGAGCAATTGCTGGGCGCCAAAGCGCGCGAATAACGCGTGAGGCCATGCGACCCGATTCCGCCTCCCCCTCCTGTATAATGACAGCAGAATATCGCGGCGTTGCAATGACTTAGCGTGAGAATTGGATCCGGATTATAAAGGCTTGCGACGCGGTGCCACCGGATTTCGTTATCAAGCTGCCGGCTTCTGCAGTTTAAGACTCTCGAGTAACAGGTTCGTTGAGTAGTAACAGGCGAATGGATGTCGCCAGGGGAAATTGTGGAACTCAAAGCGGCCAAGTGGGCTCTCGATGAAGACGTGATGCTGCCGTGGGTATGGGCGGCGGTCCTCATTGCCGTGATTTTCCTCGCTGCCATACCGGTGGATTCGCGCGCGCAAATGTGGGTCGCGGGCTGGGTGTTGCTGATCATGTCCTTCATGCGGCGCAGACAGCGTTTGCCCGGCAGCTACCGCATATTGTTTCTGTGCCTGGGCGCCTATCTGACGGCGCGCTACTTTTTCTGGCGCACGTTCAGCACCCTCGGTTATCACGACATCGCAAGTTACATCGGCACCTGGCTGCTGTACCTCGCGGAGCTATTCGGAATCGTGCTTTATTTCCTGGGCCTGTTCGTCAATGTCCGGCCGGCCAAACGGGCGTTCGCGCCGTTGCCTGACGACCCGCGGCAATTGCCGTCGGTGGACGTGCTGGTGCCGAGTTTCAACGAGGCGCCGGAAATGCTCGATGTGACGCTGTCGGCGGCGGTCCAGATCCGCTATCCGCGAGAGAAGTTGCGCGTTTATCTGCTGGATGATGGCGGTACCGTGGCAAAGCGCAACGACCCTTCTGCCGAAGAAGCCGCCGCCGCATTGCTGCGCCATCAGACGTTGCGCGCGCTGTGCGAACGAATCGGCGTCCATTACCTCACGCGCGAAAACAACGACCACGCGAAAGCGGGGAACATCAACGAAGCGCTGAAGCACGTTCACGGCGACCTTATTCTGATGCTCGATGCCGATCATGTGCCGACCGTGGATATACTGGAAAAGACCGTCGGCCTGTTCGTGCGCGACGAGAAACTGTTTCTGGTCCAGACCCCGCATTTTTTCATCAGCCCGGACCCGATCGAAAAGAATCTCCAGGTTTTCGAACGCATGCCCGCCGAAAACGAGATGTTTTATTCAGTCATCCAGCACGGGCTGGATTTCTGGAATGGCACGTTTTTCTGCGGTTCGGCGGGCGTCTTGCGGAGGAAGCACCTCGATGAGGTCGGCGGCATGAGCGGCGCCAGCATTACGGAGGACGCCGAAACTTCGCTGCTGTTGCATCGGCACGGCTACAACAGCGCCTACATCAACCATCCGATGATCTCCGGCCTGCAGCCTGCGACTTATACCGACTTTGTCGTGCAGCGGCTGCGCTGGACGCAGGGCATGGTGCAGATTTTCGTGCTGAGCAACCCCTTGTCGGTCAAGGGCCTGAAGTTCAGTCAGCGCCTGAGTTACCTGAGCAGCTCGTTTTTCTGGTTTTTCGGTTATGCGCGGGTGATATTCCTGGTCGCGCCCGCGGCCTACCTGCTGCTCAGCCTGCGCGTCTACGATGCCAATCTCAGGGAGGTACTCGTCTATGCGGTCCCGCATTTGATTGCGGGCCTGCTGGTGAACGACTACCTGTTTGGCGGGGTGCGCTGGGCATTTGTTTCCGAGCTGTATGAAATCATGCTGTCGCTGTTTTCGCTGCCCATCATCATCAGGGTTCTGATGAACCCGCACGAGCCGAAATTCATCGTGACGCCGAAAGGCGAGCAGGTCAGCCAGGATTTCATTTCGAAGCTGGCCACCCCGTTTTACGTAATTTACGCGGTGACATTGGTGGCATGCGGGATGGGGGTGTACCGCTTTTTCGAGTACCCGTTCGAGCGTGACACCATCTACGTCACCATGGCTTGGGAACTGCTCAATCTGATCGTGCTCAACGCGGCCCTCGGTGCGCTGTACGAGCGCAGGCAGCGACGCGCGGCCCCCCGCATGCCGGCGGATATCGACGCCCAGTTGTCATTTGACGGGCATTCGTTAATTCAGTGTAATATTAATGACTTGTCCGGTAGTGGCGCGCTGCTGGGTGTTGCCGAGTCCGCGATCGCGCCAGTCAGGGGGGTGCCACGTGCGGAGCTTGTCGTCTTTAATGCGGCGTTGAAAAAAGTGTCGCGATTGCGCGTCATCATCCGCAGCTCACGCGCAACCGGCAGCGGGAGGGCGGCGGTGGGTCTCGAATTCGCGCCCGAGTCACAAAGCGAGAAGTTGGAAGCGGTATCCCTGGCATTTGGCGACAGTGGCCGCTGGGTGCGTTTTATGCAGACTCGATCGCATAAGAGGCAGGATCAGCGCGAGGGGATACTGAAAAGCTTTCTGATCATGCTGACGTTGGGCATAAAATTCGGCGCAGTGCATTTTCGCGCGGTATTTCAGGACATATTCGGCGGGATGGTCAGGTGGGTCGGAAGCACGGTGGGGCCCGCCTATCAGGCGTTGAAGCGAGGCGTCGTCAAAGGTCGCGCATGGTTGCTGGGGGCTTCCCCCTAACTCACGGGATCAAATGAAATGCCAATAATCAGCAAGTCAAAAACGGCTTTTCCCATCATTGTCGGATTGGTTTTCGTGCTGGGATTGTTCCCGCCGCTGAGCGCGGAGGCCCAGCGAAAACCGAGAGCCTCGGCTGCGAGCCGGGCTCCCGCTGCAGAGGTCGCAAGGTCCGCGGAAACCCCGACTCAGAGCCTCACCCTCGATGCCGCGGCGGCAAGAACGGTGAAATCCACGGGCCTGACCCTGCCGATCTCCAAATTCATGAAGTTCAGCCAGCCGATCAAGCTGCGCTACATCAATGACGAGTTCACCGTGTTCGTGCCGATTTCCGCGCGGCTGAAAGTCAACTCCGCGCTACTGCATTTGCAGCTGACGAATTCGATTTCCCTGATCAAGGAGCGCTCCCAGCTGGCGGTACGGCTCAACGGGCGCATCATGGCACAGGTTACGCTCAACCCTCAGACGCCGGAGTCGCGTGTCGATATCCGCTTGCCGGGCGAATTGCTCAAGCCGGGCTATAACCGGCTGACGTTTACCGTCGCGCAGCATTACACGTACAAATGCGAAGACCCCACCGCCCCGGAACTGTGGACGGATATCGATACGGTTGCGTCAACCCTGACGCTCAATGCCGATTTGCTGCCGCTCGCGCCGCGCCTGTCCGACATGAACACACTGTTCGATGCGAAATTATGGGGCGATCCGACGTTCACCATCGTCACGGCACCGCCTGCCGCGATGCGCGATGATCAATTGCAATGGGGTGCGCTGACGGCGCAGGGCGCGGCGCTGCGTCTGAAATATGTGCCGCTGAACATCCGCCACGAAACGGCCGCGAGCGCCTCCCGCTACTCTGCCTCGACGGCTGCCTTCCCGGGCCTGGACCAGGAACGCCTGCAGTATTCCGACAGCGCGTTGGTCGGCACCAAAGCGGAACTCGCGCAGTTCGTGTCGCCGCGCATACTCGATGGCGTCGCCGGAAGTTTTCTGGGCGTCTACCCGCTCGACGCCGATCCCAGGAGATTCGTGCTGGTGGTATCGGGTACTACAGCGGCCGAGGTCGCCCAGGCGGCGCGCGCACTGACGGTCCTGAACTTCCCCTACCCGGATACTTCGAGCATGCTGGTGACGAAGATCGAGCCGCCGGAGCTGCCCGACTACGCGGGCAAGAACATCGTATCCGAAGACGGCATTTACAGATTCTCCAAGTTCGACTTCAGGAGCACGACGGTAAAAGGCCCCGGCGGCAGCGCTCTGGTGCATGACGAGCACGTCGAGAGCCTGCATATCGAGGTGGTGATGCCTCCTGACTTGTTTGCGCATGAGAATACGAACGTCGACCTGGAGCTGCATTTCGCGTACGGCGCCGGGCTGCGCAAGGATTCGGTGATCAACATCTATCTCAACGACCGGTTTGAAAAGGCGATTGCGCTCACCGTGGAAGCCGGCGTGGTCTACCACAATTACCGGGTTTCCATTCCACTGCGCTCGTTCCAGGCGGGCATGAATGACCTGCGCTTTTCGCCGCGTCTGGTGCCGCTGATCACCGGCGAGTGCCAGATCTACAATACGGAAAATCTGATACTGACGATATTCGACGATTCCGCCCTGAGCATGCCCAAAGCTTCGCATTACGTCGCCATGCCCAGCTTGAGGTTGTTGGCGAAAACCGGATTTCCGTACACGGTGAAGAGCGGCGGCGCGGGCACCCTGGTGCACGTGGCCTCGAACGACAGCAAGACCATTGCCAGTGCCTGGATGGTGCTCGCCAAGCTCGCGCAACGCCACCTTCGCGCGCTGGATCAGGCTTTGATTTCGTTTGGACTGCCGCAGAGCCAGGACCACGAATTGATCGTCGTGGGCGCCATCGGCCGGGTTCAGCCGAATTTGCTGAAAGGCGCGCCGCTGGAGTACGCGAAGCTTTCCCGGGTTCCCTATTCCGTCGCGGTCGAGCAGCCGTCCGGCGAGCGGACCACGGGGGGGCCGCTGCAGTGGCTGCTGCCCGGAACCTCGCGGTCCCTCGAGCGCGGTGGCGCGGACGTCGATCCCAGCAAGCCCGTTGTCATGACCCAGGTGAGCGATCTCACGAAAAGTACGCTGACCATGCAATACCGCTCGCCATTGTCATCCGGCAGGACCGCGACGGTATTTGCAGCCGCGAACGAAGATGTCCTGTTGCAAGGCATGGCGGAAATGATCAAGCCGGAACTGTGGGAGGACCTGCAGGGCAATCTCGTGGTCTGGAGCAAGGGCGTCGAAGCCGTCTCATGGCAGAAGGTCGGCGCTGATTACCATGTCGGTTCCATCAGCGCGCCGGCGCGCATGGAGTTTTATTTTTCCAATTATCCATGGTTCTGGTTCATTGCATTGATGGCGCTGATAGCGCTGCTGGCCGTGCTAACCACGCGGATGTTGAACCGCTACCGGCGCAGGAACCACGCGAAACTGGAAGAAATGCAGCGGCGTACGTGACAAGACTTGGAATTGTTGTCGGCACCGTGCTGACGCTGGCGTGCGGAGCATGCCTGTCGTCGGCGCCGGTGTCCGATGCGGAGTGGGGACTTTACAAGCAACTTTATATCAGCGCTGAAGGCAGGGTGATCGACACCGGGAACGTCGATGTCAGCCACTCCGAAGGACAGGGAATCGGTCTGTTATTGTCGGTTCATAACCAGGATCGGGCCGTGTTTGACAACATCTGGCAATGGACCCGCACCAACCTGCAGACGCGTAAGGACAAGCTGTTTTCGTGGAAATGGGTACCCGGCGGCGGCAGCACGGCCGACCCCAACAATGCGACCGACGGAGATCTCTTCATCGCCTGGGCGCTGTATCGGGCGGGGCGGCAATGGAACGAAGCATCGTACCTCGAGGCGGCCAGGGAAATCAGCCGTGATGTTCGCGCAATACTGGTGCGTCCGTCCCCGTACGGGCTGATTTTGTTGCCGGGTGAACAAGGGTTCGTCAAGGATGGCCAGCTTACGGTAAATCTTTCATATTGGATGTTTCCGGCCCTGCAGGATTTCAACCAATTGGACCCGGCGCCGGAATGGGGGCAACTGATCGAAAGCGGCCTGAAACTGCTGCAGGCGGGACGCTTCGGCCGCTGGCAGTTGCCAGCCGACTGGCTGCGGCTTGCGGACAAACCGGAAATTGCTCCCGATTTCAAGCCGCACTTCGGCTACGACGCGATTCGCATCCCGCTTTATCTGATTTGGGCCAAGCTCGATACGCCTGACAATCTCAAACCGTTCAAGGACTTTTGGGGATATTTCAAATCCGCGTCGTTCGTCCCGGCCTGGAGCAACCTTACTGATGACAGCGTTGATTCCTATAATGCGTTTCCGGGAATTCAGGCGATCATCAGCTTGTCGAACCTGCCCGGATCGGGCCGGGCTGAAAACCATCAACGCCTGCGGCCCAGGCTCGGTCCTGACCAGGCTTATTATTCGGCGAGTTTGCTGTTTCTTACCAAGATGGCGGCGCAGGAAAGCGGCTTGAGATGAACTCACGTGACGGCATACTGATGCTCGCGCTGGTTTGGCTGGCAGGCGCGCCAAGCGCATCCTGGAGCGCTCAGCCGGTGGCCGGCAAGGATTACTATTCCGTCCAGTTGCTGTCGGGAAAATCCGCGGCTGCCCTGCAAAACTCTCTCGCGCAGTTAGCGGGCCAGCCTTATGCAAGAATCGACAGGCGCGGTGGCGTATACATTCTGCGGGTCGGTTTCTGGGAAAGCCGCGAAGAGGCGGTACAGGCAGCTCAGGCGTTGCTGCCGGACTTCCGCAATGCCTATGCCCGGATCGCCAGCTACCGACCCGACGCGATGGTGGCAAGCGCGGGCGAGCAACCGCCCGGGGCGTCGTCAGCGCCACCCCCAACCAGGGTGGCGGTTGCGCGCCCGAAGATAGTTGCGGGCGGGGGTGAACAGCTTTCCGCGGCTGCTCCGGAGCCACCCACGGCGACCCTGCCACCGTCTGCCGTTACGGACTCGGCGCCATCGCAGGCCCAGGTGCTCAATTTGCGCCGCGAAGCGCAATCCAATTTGCTTCCTGACCCGGAGTTGCACGGAATATATCCTTTGCCACCGCCAATCGAGTCGGCGCCGCCAAGCGAGGCCACGCCATCGCCGACACCGCGCGAGCGCCAGCGCGCACAGCCCGGTCCGCCCCGCGGCCCGAACGAAGTACCCCTGTGGAATCTGCTGCGCGAGGAGCGCTATGCAGAGCTCGAAGCCGAGGTGTCCCGCCTGCGCGAGGCCTACCCCCTCTGGAGGCCGCCGGCCCGGCTGCTCGCATTGAGACGGGACGCGGAAGCCAGGCTGCAGATCACCGAGGCAGTCGACACGAAGGACTGGGAAAAAGTGGTGACCCTCGCGCAGCAGTATCGCGAGCAGTTTGCCTGTAACCAGATCCACTTCATGTGGGGACTCGCCGAGGCCCATCACGCGCTGGGTGACACGGCACAGACCATTGCTGTATACGAACGCATCATTCCCGCCTGCCCGAAAGCGGCCGATCGAATTACCACCTTGCAGAAAGCGGGCAATCTGCTTGCCGCGGAGGTTTTCGCGGAGTTGGTGCAACGTGAAGCGCGGCGTGGACGAAGAGATGCCGCACAGCAGTCTCAGTTTGAAAAAATCGTTTATGAATTTCAGTTGCGGGAACTGCTGCAAGCGATCGCAATCAAAGATCACCCGCGCGTGACCGCCATCATTGAAACCATCGAACGCATGCCGAAGGCGCAGCGCGACGCACGCTACGCCACCATGGCGGGCTGGTTCTATATCGATGCCGAAGAGGACGAAACCGCCGTTGCCTGGTTTGAGACCACGCTGAACTGGAAACCTGCGGGCGAAGACGCCGAAGATGCTCGCTACGGGCTTGCTTTGGCCAAGTTTCGAATGAGCCGCAGGAGCGACGCGGAATCGGTCAAGCTTAGCGTGACGCGCCTGGACGAGGCGGAAGCAGTCCTGGCGCGGGCCAATCCCGAGGATGAACGTAATCGCGCGCTGCTTGGCGATATCCTGTTCGCGCGGGCAGCGGATGCGTTCAGCGCCAAGGATTACGCCCAGAGCCTTGCGTATCTGGAGCAGTCCAAAGCCCAGGGCAAGAGCGGACGCGATGTGGCGATGCTGCAGGCGTGGCTCCTTTACCAGGCTGGCGAAGATGCGCAGGCGGCGGAGGCATTCATCGACTTGTATCGCGCCCAGCCGGACCGGGACATCGCGGAGGGCATTGTGTTCAGCCTGTCGCGAAGCGGGCGCTGGGACGAACTCGCCCGGCTTGCCGATTCGCTGGGCGGGCCCCTGAAGGAGGAAGCAGGTCCGTCTTTTTCGCAGCGCTTTTACTACCGGAAGCTGTTTGTAGCGAGTGACGCCGCGGCGCCGGGGGAATTCGCCGAGCTCGACAATGTCGCCGCTCCGAATATTGCGCTGGGCAGCCTGTGGCGCGATAAAGCCGGCAGCAGCGGGACGACCAGCCTGCGCATACTCAAGACCCCGGCGCTGGAAGGTGCGATGGTATTCAACGGCAGCCACGAAGTGCGGTTGCGGGTGGATCAGGTATTTCTCGAGAGCGGAGATTTGCCGGCAGGTGCGACGGTCGGCAGTTTTCCGGTGGCAGGCGCCTATGTCGCGGTCCCGACCACGCGGCTTGTCAACAGTTTTGAACCCTATCTCAGCTATCAGCATCAGGGCACGCTGACCACCTACGCGGGCATCGGCATGACGCCCAGCGGCGCAGCGGTTTCCAGCGCGCTGGTCGGGAACCTCGGGTTTACCAGGCAGACCGAGCGCGGCAACTGGGGCGCCGAACTATTCTCGCAGCCGATGCGCGAATCCATTCTGTCGTATACCGGTATTGTCGACCCCTACAGCGGGCAACCCTGGGGCCGGGTGCGCCGCATCGGCGGGCTGGTTCGAGGCTATACAGCCATCAGTGAACTCTGGAGCGCCTCAGGCAGGCTTCAGGTCATGAATCTCAGAGGCGAGAGAGTAGCGAACAACCAGGGCGGAGGACTAAATCTGAGTCTGGCAAGGCATCTCACTTTCCCGGGATTCGACTACGTTTCCGTGGGACCGGATATATCCCTCGATACTTACAACAAGAACCTCAGCGGTTTTACCGTGGGAAATGGCGGCTACTTCAGCCCCAAACGCCTGATCTCGCTCGGCTTCACGGCCAATTTGCAGACGGCGGAGGCGCGCCGGTACAGCGTAAAAGGAAATTTCAGCCTGGGATATTTTGACAAGCGCGAAGCGGAGAGCACCTGTTTCCCGCTGGGAGGATTGCCGCTCAATCCCGCGTGCCCGAATGGCGCAGCCAGCCACGCCAGCGGCCTCTATTATTCCGGGCAGCTCCTGGGCGTGTGGCGCGTCGGGGACAGTTTGCAGCTGGGCGGCGGCTTTACCTATGGCCGCAATCCGCAGTATAACGACAAATCGGCGGGCATATTCTTGCGCTACTCGTTCTACCCGCGTCCTGCCGTGACGAGCGCAGATATTCCCGATGGCATGTTCCAGCGACTGTATTAGAGGCCTGTGGCGATGATTACCGGAATTCGCGAGACGGCGGTTATGCTGTGTTTGATCGCATTCGCAGGCGCGGCGACGGCCGCGGAAACCGCAAGACCGCGCAAGGCGGCGAAGGCGCCCCGGGCGCCGCCGATGGAGAGATTCACCTGCCGTACCGGGCCGAACGACGAGCAGGCCCGGCTCATCGTCGAGGTGATCAAGAGCCGGCCGATGGAGTTTGCGTATTACAGCCGGCTCGGCACCAGTGTGTGCTCGATTCACGGCCGGCGCGGCGACGCGTACACCAAATGGGAGGACAACGGGGACGGCAAGACCGCAGTCACCCTGCTCGAGGGCACCGCGCAGCTCGAATACAGGCCCGGCTTTTTCTCGATCAAGTTTGCGGAGGTCGGCCGCATGCGCTTCTGCGGCATGTTCGGCGAACTGAACGGCAGCGTCGAGGTGTCGAAAGGAAGTTCCGAGTGCGGCCTCACCGGTGTGTTTGACTGAGGCCCGCAGCTCAAGCCGGGGTCTTCCCGCGGAATTTGTCGTAGACGACGCCCTGCTCGTGCAGGGCGGCGATCTGGCCAGCGTCATAGCCGAGGTTTTTCAGCACTGCGTCGGAATGCTGGCCGAGCCACGGCGCCGCCGCGCGCACCGCGGTGAACTCGCCGCTCGCTTTCACCGGAGACCCCAGGTTTTTCATGCGGCCGATTATCGGGTGATCGATCTCGGTGACCATATTGCGCGCCAGCACGTGCGGATCGGCAAGCGCCTGGTCGTAGGTGTAAACCGGCCCGCCCGGCACTGCGGCCGC
>Ga0102851_10000516_pt1 | contig 19643 bp, 12 predicted proteins | sample Mud3Dept3metaG_FD_79558 | JGI IMG/M metagenome (GOLD analysis project Ga0102851, IMG submission 79558) | Freshwater wetland microbial communities from Ohio, USA, analyzing the effect of biotic and abiotic controls - Mud 3 Core 4 Depth 3... | ecosystem: Environmental > Aquatic > Freshwater >... | reverse complement strand
TGAAAATTCCGGTGACATTATTGACTGGTGTTTCAAATGATCTGCAGGTGTTAAAACTGAAAGCTTTAAAAGCAGGCAATTATGAAACCCACATGTATCTGAATACACAAACACATTATTATAATAATCAGTGACATGTGGGTTCCATCATACCATTAGAATCAATTATTACATGATGAAAAGAAAGAAGTTTATCAAAAATGTTTCATTTGGTGTCGCAGGAATGAGTTTATTAAATGCTTGTTCCGGCAGGGGAAATGTAACTGATACAGGAACAGCCAGCCAGATAAAGGAAATAGTCCCGGCTTATCGTACAGGTATAAAGTCTTCGTTTTCAATGGCGAACCGAGGGAGCGCCAGCGATAAGGTGATCCTGGCTATTATTGGTCCTGGCAGCTGGGGTACGAACCTGGTCCAGAACACCCTCGTGCTGAATAACAACCTCGAATTCAAGTATGTATGCGATGTTGATGACACACGCGGTGGAGCTGCCATTGATGCAATTGAGAAAAAGCAGGGATATAAGCCGGTTCGTGTGAGTGACATGAGAAAGGTTTATGACGATAAGGATGTTGATGGCGTAATAATCGCCACACCTCAGCACTGGCATGGCCTTGCAAGCATATGGGCAATGCAGGCGGGGAAAGATGTATATGTGGAAAAATGCGTTACTTTAACTATTGGCGAAGGGCAGAAAATGATTGAAGCCGCTATGAAGTATGAAAGGATCTTACAATGCGGTACTCAAAACAGAAGCGCTCCATATAATTATAAAGCGCGCGACTATATCAAAAGCGGTGAACTCGGGCAGGTTGTGGCAGTTGAGGTAATGGAACTCGATACAGGACCGGTACCTTTCATGAAAAAAGAAGATACACCTGCGCCGGAAACAATTGACTGGGATATGTGGCTTGGCCCGGCTCCAAAGGTGCCATACAGTGTTTCGCGAAATAAATCATGGCATTACTATTGGGATTATTCAGGAGGTCCCGAATTATCACTTGGTGCTATCCATCAGATGGACCTGGCCCGCTTTGTCCTTGGTGATCCGCATTTCCCGAAATCGGTTTACTGTGCAGGGGGGCGATAACTTTTTGATGACAACAGGGCTATACGTGATTACCAGATGACTACTTATGATTATGGCAATTTTATCCTGACTCTTCAGACCGGCGCATTTACTCCATACATGGCTAAAGCAAGTATGGAAATCAGGGAAGGGGATCTTTTTCCTGAATGGAAACTTAATTGTGACAAGATCGTGATCTATGGAACAAAAAGAGTAATGTATCTGGGTCGCATGGGGGGCGGGTGGCAGGTTTTTGAGAAAGATGGCAAGGTCGCAGCCCAGGAATATGGACGTTTTCCACTGCGTGCTCACCTTGGCAATTTTATCGATTGCATTCGCTCAAGGAATCAGCCGAATGCCGGTATTGTTGAGGGCCATAAAAGTTCCGTGCTGGTACATCTTGCCAATCTGTCATATCGGGCAGGGAGTAAGCAACTTTTGTTTTCCCCGGAATATGAGGCAATAACCAATGACTCCAATGCACAAACATTAGCTGAAGGGTATTACAGGAAAGGATTCGAAATTCCAAACCCTGTCTGATCCGTCATCTGTATTGTTTGTTAACGCTTATCCTGAGCAGGAGTCATATCAGGGCCTGTTCCGGAGATCCACCAGATAACATCACAATGTTGTGCGACTGTGGCGCCGACAGTATAGTCGTCTATTCTTTGCACCCCGGGCCTTTCGGCCAGCTTTTGAGCAGCTTCAGGCGTTGCCAGGCGTAGAGTAACAGTCATAGGCAGGTCTGGTCTGTATGTGGTGAAGGTACCACCGGAACGTATCTTTTTAACAGCTTCTTTAACTTTTCTGGCAATCAGTTTATGTGCTTTCTTTGGATCCGGACCGGAAGCCCGTTCAAAGCTTTCAGCACGCTTAACCTCTGCTGATACTATTCCCGGGAATTGCTGTTCTGCTTCCCTGCAACAAAAGTCATCTCCTGTCGCCATGACTGCAGGAATATTCCAGTGCCCCGCATAACAGAGTTCAATTCCCATCTCTCCAATACTCTGTCCATTGATTTTGAAGTCTTCCCAGCCAAGGTTCTGTGTATGGGGCAGAAAGGCCCCTTCAGTACCTGCCTTTGCATGATGGGCCATCACCATAAAGCCGTCGACCGACTCATCCAGACCAGGCATCCAGCGCCTCTTCCCGTTCTCGTCTCCGACACTTCTGGGCAGAAATGTGATGCGGGGATCCGAGATCAGCTTTTCGGTTATAATGTTATTGCCACCGTGGTGTGTATCGCAGATGATAAGTTCATCAACGCCGGCATCGAGAGCAGCCCGGGCTGCTGCGTTCACATCAGCAGTCAGCAGTTCGCATCCCTCCCTGGCAATTTCGGCAGATACTCCTTTGTCCCAGTACCATGCATGTTCCTTTGTAAAGAGCCCGCTGGTCCCTTCCATGTCCCAGAGCATGAAGATCTTCAGAACCTTATCTTTACCGGCAGCCGGGCTTTTCTGAGACTGGGTACAACCCTGAAACAGCATAAGAACCGAAATCAATAAAATCCCTGAGGAGATTTTTAATAAACTATTTCGGTGTAAGATCATTTCTTTTATAATTACCATAGGTTTTATTTTTAAGTTCTTATCAGAGAAATAAAATGAATTTCATTTTAAAATAAGCCAAAAGGCATTTCAAATAAAGCAATAAATTTATTAATTTGTAAAGAAAAACAACATGAACACCACAATTGCGGTGATAAAAATACTTACCGGCAGGCATAGACTGAATGTCCGGAGGGGATTCATCTGAAAATTCACCCACATATTCCTGATATTTCTAAGACTGATAAATAATCCTGTCAATACGAAAAGAGCCTGAAGCCATGGAATAAATTGTGGTATAAATTGGTGCCATGGTATATTGGCTGTATTGAAAAAATCCCAGCCCCATCCGAAAGGATCTGATATTGATTGTTTTATAAATGTAACATTTACGAACAGCATTGGAATTACAAAAGCTATCCAGAGAAACAGCCCCAAAGGCAGAAGAGCTCCGGCATATCTCAAAAAGACTTCTCTCACACTGACATCTGCCTTTGACATTCTTAAACCAATAATGCTCAGCAAATAAATGATACCCGGAAAAATGATTAACACTGAAACCCACATGATCAGGGAATATATTCCAAAAAGGCTCCAGTTATGCTTGTCAATAATATTAACAAAATCACGGACAACAGGCCATGGTCCCAGGTATAAAATACTATATATCACAGCAATTGCAGATCCGGCAATTGCCAGCCACGCTTCACTCAGATTACGCGTTTTATGCTCAGTACCAAAAGGTCTCAAATAGAGTGATACATTGTTATACGTGCAGCTTCTTATGCATTCGAGACATAATCCGCAATCAAAATTATCCTGAATTCGCCCGACATTTATGCCATAAGGGCAAGCCCATCCATTAGCATTTCCCTTCTCACAGTAATGCGGCTTGCAATTGTCACAGACTGCCTGTGATTTATTTCTGAGAGCCAGAAAACTCATCTTTGAATAAGGCCCTGCAAATGCACTGACAGGACATACATACCTGCAGAAAGCCCTTAATTCCCACACCACCGACATCAGTGTTGGTATCAGCAGAAGTGTTAGGACAGTTATTCCTGAGATCCGTGGAACGGCCACAAGTGTTGTCGAGAAAGTTGCAAGAAATAAAAAAACAATAAGCTTCATCCAGTTGTTATCCAGTCTTGCAGGCCATTTAAGGAATAATCCATAGAACTTGTTATTATAATTTTTAGTTTGTCCTTTATGAGGATTGAAAAATGATTTTCGCTGGATAAGCTCTCCAAAAAAAGGAAGGGGACATATGGTACACCAGAATCTGCCCAAAAACGGAGTAAAAAGAGCAACCAGTACAAATAGCCAGACAGCCCACATTAAAAGAACTCCAAGGTTTCTACCCGACATTTTTGTACCAAACACGGAAGTAAGGATTACAATATATATCATAATCATTGCTAAAAGGGTCAGGGCTGCCTGAGTATATCTGGAAGCTATTATTTTTCGCAAATAACCTGAGGTTTTGAAAATTTCCTTATATCCTGCTTTTTCAACTTCATTTGTAATACCCTGATTTGACTTTCTGAATATAGACACCACCCACAGGAACACTATCCCAATCAGGATGCCAAGACTGAAAACCAGTAAAGTATTTGGCAATATGATTAATTTGCCCTGTTCAAAAGCATGCATCGGACCGCACCATACGTGGCAACGGTAATTGCTCTTCGCAATTATATAATTATGTATTCCCTGATGACGCGCAATTAAAGTAATCTCATCTGCAATAAGTGGTTCTTCAGATGGATTGCCTGGTTTAAATACCTCAACCTCCTTACGACCGGGACTCACTTTTACATCCCTGTCGAACTCCTCAAGAAAAAAAGAATGTCCGGTATCATTTGTAGAAAAAGTCAGGTGTAAGGTATCGCCACGGTTACATCTGATCACGCAGGGATCTTTTCCATATCGGAAACTGGTGATATGAATATTCCGGCTGACAGGTTCATTGGTAAAAAACTGACAAAGCAGTGCAGGTATCAACCCAAAGCTTAGGACCGAAGCAAGTTTTAAGAAGTGTTTTCGCTGAAACTTCATTTTAAAAATATCCTGCGTAACTGTGCCCAGGCATGAATTCGGAAATGGCCTGTTTTGTTCTCAATGATAAATAAAATTTATGAAGAAATTGCGTGTAAAAGTACATTTAGATTATTTTTACATTAATTAACCTGAGCTGAATTTATTGCTGATGCAAAAAGGTATGCCATCACCAGCTAAACAAAAGAAAAGATTAATAAACCTGATCCTGATTGCAGTTGTTCTGTCAATTTTAATTGGTATCCCATTTTTTATTACAGGCTATCAGGGTCAGCACAGAGGTATGAGCCGGATTGAAGTCATTAAAAGGCTTTTGAACAAAACCGGCGCTAAAGATAATGTGTCAGGTGAAGTAATTACTGATACTGATGGAGAGAAGATTGCTTTTCTGAATCCCATGCCTGTTGGACTATTATTTACTGAACCACCTCTTATCTCACATGTGCAGGCGACAGATTTTGATGGCGACAGTTTGCTTGATATCATCGTTTGTGATTGTAAAAGCAATTCCGTTAACCTGATAAGGCAGCATCCCGCGGGCACCTACACGGAGACTGTTCTTGCTGATGGAATGGTCGCTCCTGCCCATGCCCAGATCACCGATTTTGATAAAGACGGAGATAATGATATTATGGTTGCTGTCCTTGGAATGCTTTTTCCGAATAATGATAAAATTGGATCGGTGGTTATTCTTGAAAATGATGATAACGCTAAATTCACAAAACATGTCATTATAAATAAAGTTGCGAGAGTATCAGATGTGAGGGCAGGTGATCTTGATGATGATGGGGACATGGATCTTGCAGCCGGACAATTTGGCTATGATGATGGCGAAACAAGGTGGATCGAGAACCTTGGAAACTGGAAATTCCGGAGTCACATTTTGCAAAATCTCTCAGGTCCTGTAAATGTTGAGCCAGTTGATATCGACAGGGATGGTGATCTTGATATTATTTCGCTTGTAACCCAGGAATGGGAGGAGATATACTGCTATTTAAATGACGGAAAAGGAAATTTCACATCCAGGCTTTTATACGGATCAAGTAATGAAGACTTTGGCTCGAGCGGTATTTATATTTCAGATTTTGACAAGGATGGGGATGACGACATTCTATATACAAACGGCGATGCTTTTGATTATATCCCTCCGCAGGGCAGACCATGGCATGGAGTGCAATGGCTTGAGAACAAGGGGAATCTGAATTTCGAATTCCACCGGTTATGCAACTTTACCGGAGCATATAATGCCAGGCCTTCAGATATTGATAATGACGGTGATAACGACCTGTTCAGTGTAAGTGGTTTCAATCTGTGGGACAGACCGGAGTCCCAGAGTTTTATATGGCTTGAAAACTCAGGAAACATGCAATTCATAAGGCATGATATTACCAGCACTCCGACACACCTGCTTACGCTGGAATTAGGAGACTTCAATAATGACGGATTGATGGATATGGTAACCGGGGGAATGCATACCTATCCTCCTTATGACAGAATGAGCAGAATAACCCTATGGATCAATAACGGAAAGCTTGTAAGGGAGAAACTATAAGATCATTTTAAGGAACTGAATACTTTCAGCTTTTTTTCAAGTTCCGCAATATATTCCTTCGGGGCGTTCTGGTTTCTTGCCAGGCTGACAGCAATATTCATAAATGACACTGCATTCTTTTTATCACCCAGAGCTATATAGGCCTCTGCAAGGCTATTTGCTGATGAGATCAGAACCTCCGGAGGAGACCCTGTATGAATAAATGCCCGCTCTGAGAAATCCCTGGCTGCTTCGTAGTCTCTTAGATCAAGGACAGGGCATGAAACGAGCAAAGTACCTGCCCGTTCAAGCAGATCGGGTTCATTGGGATGAAAATCCAAGGCTCTCCTGTAATGCTTTATTGCTTTGTCCCACATTTTCTGCCTAACATAAAGATTACCAAGATACCGGATAGTTGACAGATCTGATGGATTACCCTTAAAGGACGATTCATAGAAGGTTATTGCTTCCCGCATCTTACCATCATATTCAGCAATCATGCCATCGAACTTTTTCACTTCAGGATCAGATGCTGAAATCCTCCTGAAGCGGTCCAGATACAGAGCTGATTTTCCCCTCTCCTCCACCATAATGAAAAAGGAAATAACTTCCTTAAGTGCATCTGCGTTATTTAAATTCCTTTCAATATAGTTTGTAATCTGGCTGATTGCATTTGCTTTCATCCCTCCATCTGAAAGACATAATGCCAGACCAGATTGTGCTTTGGCATTATCAGGGTTAAGTTTTGTCGCGAGATTATAATAGATGAGGGATTGTGAAACAAAACCCTTATCGTATAAGAGGTCTGCTATCTCGTTTATCTCATCAGGATCTTCCCTGAACAAACTGATATGCTTATCGAGATAAGGTAAAGCCTGATTACCTAAGTCCAGCTTAAGGTAAAGTTTTATTGCTTTTGATATCAGATATTTATTATCGGTAAGCTGTTTTAATCCGTTGGTAGCAATAAGAAGCCCCCATTCAGGGTAAACGCTTCTCTCAGCTATATCTATCTGTTTAAGAATGTAAAGCTCGGACTTTGACATTAGTGCCAGTTTGTCAATAAGTGTATCCACAGGAGAAGAAAAATCGGCAAGGTCATTGGCACGGGCTATGTGATTCCTGCTGAGCACTGAATCGCCTTTTAGCAGGTATACACTTGCGAGCAGCCTGTAAGCCGGGCCAAATGTCCGGCGTGCTTCTATGATCTGTTTCAGATTCTGTTCAGCCAGATCGATACGGCTGGAATTGATATATATTCTTGACAATTGGAACATTGCATATGTCCATAATGGGAAATAATCATTTCGTGTTGTGGTTTTTTCAGGAAGAGCTCTTCCCTTAAGATTCGCCACTTTCCGGAAAGCCACTTCTGCTTTATAGCCGGAGCCCAGGTTCCGGTAACCTTCACCAACATAATACCAGGCATGATATGCATCGGGATTTTTCTCAATAACGTTCCTGAAATTTTCAATTGCAGTTTCGGATTCACCCATCTCCTGGTTTAAATAGCCAAGATAATAACTCCAGATCCATTTTGACTTGTTTCTCCCTGCAGCAAGCTTATAACATTGTCTTGCTTCATCATAATATGCACTTGAATGATAAACCATTCCAAGCCTGCCTAAATTATCCGAAGATGGTTTCTTATGTGCTTTCCTGAAGGCTTCCGATATTTGTTCACTGAGCGGGGCAGGGCTTCCCTGCAAGTCAGGTATATCAGGTAACCCTGATCTGAAGGGGGCATTTAATATTAGTTTCAGAATAAAAATTAAAATTACCAGGCTAATTGCTACTGCCGGAATATATAGGTAGCTTTTCTTCTTTTTGCTCATCTATCAAAACTCTTGGGAACAAAAATATCAAAATTAAAACAAGCAGTTGACTATAATTAAGAATAGTATATAGTTTCAGATATGAGATTTGTGTTATGTCAGTCAGTTGATTTCGGTGATTTTAATAATTCTTAAAAAATATTAATTTTTTTTGAAATTATTAATAAATAGTTATATCATTGTCATAATTTATTAATTTGATTCTACTATTTCGTGTAAAATTCAAAAAATTCTGACTATGGAAAACCATTTTAAAAGGTGGAAAGTTATCCTTAAAAAAAATGTACTGAGGTACATATTTTTTGTACAGTTCCTCATTCTGCTTACCTTAGGATGCGGGAATAATCTATTTGCGGCCGTTGATGATTCTGACCTGCAGCAACAAGCTGTAAGAGGTACCGTAACCGACAGCCAGACGGGAGAAGCAATGCCCGGGGTAAACATTGTTGTCAGAGGTACGACCACAGGTGCTGTAACCGATGTTAACGGAAGGTACTCAATCAGTGTTCCTGATCCAAATGCAGTTCTGGTATTTTCCTTTATCGGATATGTTAACCAGGAAGCTCCTGTAGGAGGCAGGTCTGTTGTAGATATAGCTCTGGTATCCGAACTGCTGGAACTTGAAGAAGTTGTTGTGGTAGGGTATTCAACACAGACAAGGAAATCTCTTACCGGAGCCGTATCGGCAGTCAGTGCTGAAGCTTTGGCAAAGGAAACCTCATCTAACGCCATAAACCGATTGCAGGGCAAAGCTTCGGGCGTTGATATTCTTACATCCAGAGCCCCGGGCGCATCTGCAACAATTACTATCAGGGGACTGGGAACCATTAACAATAACTCACCTCTGTTTGTTATTGACGGAGTACCGACAAAATCCGGGATATCACAAATCAACCCTGATGAGATCGAATCATTAACTGTTCTTAAAGATGCCTCTTCTGCAGCTATCTACGGCGCAAGGGGTGCAAACGGAGTTATTATTGTTACAACCAAACATGGAGCAAGCGGCAGAGCAAAAATTTCATTTAGTGCAAGGACCGCATTAAGTAATTTTAATAACTGGTACGATCTGGCTAATACCCAGGAATTTGGGGAAATTATCTGGCTTGAGGCCAAAAACATGGGGCTGACGCCTTCAAGTCCGATCTATGGCAATGGTACTCAACCGAGGATCCCGGATTACATACAACCTGTCGGGGCTATGGAAGGAGATCCGGGAACAAATCCCTCTACATACAATTACAGTGCCAAAGGCAACTTTAATAATATCATGAAAGCCAATAAAGAAGGAACGAACTGGTTTAAGGAAATAACACATACCGGAGTGATGCAGGAATATAACCTTGGCATCTCAGGAGGAACCGAGAATGCGTCTTATGCAGTTAATCTTGGTTATCTGACTGAAAAAGGTATTGTAAAATATACGAGTTTTGACCGTTATTCCCTTCGCTCCAATGCCAGTGCCAAAGCTACCAAATGGCTTACTGTGGGTGAATCTCTGGGCTTGACCTTTTCAAATGGCAAGGGCCAGCGTCAGGAAGGTCATGAATGGACCCCGATTGGTTATTGCGTCCGTATGATATCTATTATACCGGTTTATGATATTAAGGGTAATTTAGGTGGAGCAGGATTTACCCCATATACGGCAAATGGTCCTTATGCAGAGGCCTACAATAATAGAGATGACTATGAACATACTCTGAGAGGTCTTGGAAATGTATTTGCTGAGGCACAGATTATTGAAGGTCTCCGGTTCAAATCCCTGTTCGGCTTTGATTACTTGCCTTTTGAAAGCAAGAATATAAGCCGTGCGGCACCCCAGGACTCCGGAGGATCATTTTCCAATGGCCTGAGTATGTCAAACAGCACTTCTATCCAATGGAACTGGACTAACACGTTGAACTTCACAAGGCTTTTTGCAGATGTGCACCGGGTAAGTCTACTCCTTGGTACTGAAGCAGTTTCATCAACTTATACAAGCACAGGCGGCAGCCGTACAAGCTTCTTCTCGGAAGATGTCAATTACATGTATCTGAGTGTGGGAGAGGCAAACCAGACAAACAGCGGAAGCGGAAGCCAGGTAAAATGGATGTCATACTTCGGAAGGTTTAATTATGACTTCAAGGAAAAATACCTTTTCGAGGCTACTTTCCGTCGCGACGGTTCCTCAAGGTTCGGTGCAAACAGCCGCTGGGGTAATTTCCCTGCTTTTTCGGCTGCATGGAGGATTTCCCAGGAAAATTTTATGGCTAACACCAGTAATTTTATCAATGATCTCAAGATCCGTGCAGGCTGGGGACAATCAGGTAACGATGAAGTAGGAAATTATAACGGCTTCAGCACTTTCAGTTCTGATATAACCAATGCATCCTATCCAATTACCGGTTCCACCAAAACACCAACAGTGGGATTCTATGCAACTACATTCGGGAATCCGGATGCAAAATGGGAAACCACCACTACTACAAATATAGGCCTCGATATAGCTGTTTTAAAAAATACTCTTTCAGCCACAATCGACGTCTGGCAAAGGAAAACATCAGATATGCTTTACCGCGTATCCATACCAATGGTCAATGGTGCAGCTTCTGCTCCTTCAGTCAATATAGGTGATATGAACAACAAGGGTATTGACCTGAATATTGACTACCGTAACAAAGCATTGGGAGGAGACCTGACATATAATGTCGGATTGACACTTTCCCGTTACAAGAATGAGATTGAGAAGATCTCAGGCAAGGAAACAGAATATATCAGTGGCTCCGCTTTCAGGTATATGGTCTATACCCGTGCACAGGCGGGATCTGCCTATCCTGAGTTCTACGGGCTTATTTGTGACGGAATTTTTCAGACCAATGAAGAAGCACAGGCATATTATCCGGAATATGGAGGAGCTTATAATATAGCTGGACACTTCAAGTATCGTGATTTAAATGGAGATGAGGTAATAAACGATAAGGATCGTACATATATCGGCAGTCCACATCCGAAATTTACTGCCGGACTGAATGCTGATGTTTCCTATAAGAACTTTACCCTGAGCGCATTCTTCTATTCAAGGTATGGGAATAAGATAGCCAATTACCTGAGGAGGTTTTATGATTTTACACAGTTCTCCGGCCAGCGTTCAAAGCTCCGCCTGTATAAATCGTGGGGCAGCCCTTATCTTGAAGATAATAAAGATGCAGAAATGCCATTGGCCGATCAGAGTACCTATAGCATGTATCCTTCGACATATTTCCTTGAAGATGGATCATTTCTTCGACTGAGAACCCTGCAGCTGAGCTATACTCTTCCAAAAACCTGGTCCCAGAAAATGACTTTAAGCAGAATGGAAGCTTACGTGCAGGCCAGCAACTTATTTACCCTCACCAAATACAACGGTCTTGATCCTGAAATTTCGGTCGGAGGTATTGATGCCGGCGTTGATGCTTCACAATGGCCAAATACACGGCAGGTTGTGTTTGGGATAAGGTTGGATATTTAAGCAAACAATTGTGATGAAAACCATTAAAATATTAAATATGAAAAAGCTGATTATATTTTCATCAATAGGTATCGGATTAATTGTGACTCTGCTGTATGCCTGTACAGGAGATTTCCTGGAAACTATGCCAACAGGTTCGGCAAACAACGTGGTACTGGCAAATGCAAAAGGCGTGGATATGCTGCTGATTGGTGCCTATGCGGGAATAGACGGAACTCCTACTACTGACGGAAGTCTGCCTGGTTCGGTTTCAAACTGGGTCTTTGGCGGATTCGCTTCTGATGATGCTTATAAAGGACAAGGCCAGGGCGGGGAAGCACAAAGTGTTGTTATTGAACTTTATACTGCTGATGCCACAACTCCTTATCTTGAAGGCAGGTGGAAAGTGGATTACAATACAATTCAGCGCGCCAACGATGTTCTCAGAATAATGGAACAGGCAACGGATATTTCTGACGCTAACAAAACCTTAATCAAGGCTCAGGCACTTTTTATAAGGGGGTTCATGCACTTTGAAGCAATAAGAGTGTTTAAATATATCCCCTACATAACCGAAACAGATGTGGCTGCAGAGGTGTCCAACTCAGACCCGGCTGAAGCATGGGCAGGAATTGAAAGCGACCTTAAATTTGCCTATGAAAATCTTCCTGTATCCTGGACTGAAGTCGGTCGGGCAACAAAGTATGCCGCTGCAGCTGTCCTGGCAAAGGTATATATATTCCAGAAAAAATGGAATGATGCAAAACCCTTGCTTGATGTCATCATAACAAGCGGCAAATTTGATCTCATGCCCAATTTTGAAGACAACTTCATGATTGCCAAAAGGAATAATATAGAATCGATTTTCGAGATTCAATACAGTATTTTTGACGGGTCATCAGGTAATGCAAATGCAGGTTATGGTCAATATGCAGTCAACGGTATGATCAGCATCGACGGGATGATAAGCTGCTGTGGCGGCTACCAGCCATCACAGACCCTTGTTAATTCATTTCAGGTTGATCCTGTAACAGGCCTGCCTTTCCTTGATAAGGATACACTGGCTAACTTTAAGCATGATATGGGTATCCAATCAACCACTCTGTTTGTTCAGGACACAGTAACACCGGTTGATCCAAGGCTGGACTATACGGTAGGTCGCCGTGGTGTTCCTTTCCTCGACGCCGGAATAATGCGTGGCCGGTCATGGATCCGTGAACAGGATTATGGAGGACCATATGTTAACAGGAAGTACCAGTTCAAGAAAAGTGATATTGGTATAAATTCAAATACCTCGGGCTGGGCAACAGGTCTGAATGTTAATAATTACAGGGCTGTAAGATATGCGCATGTCCTTCTCCTGAGAGCTGAAGTGGCAGCAGAAACAGGCGACCTCCCATATGCGACCCAATTGGTAAATCAGATAAGGGACAGGGCTGCCAATAATGTTGTGATGGGAAGATGCCGTACATTTGTTCTCGCTGGCCAAACCGGACTGAATGTTGACTACAGTGTTCCTGCAGCAAATTATCTTATTAATCCGTATCCGGCGACATTCCCGGACATTGATTATGCACGCAAAGCTATTTACATGGAGCAGCGTCTTGAGTTAGCTATGGAAGGATTCAGGTTTTTTGACCTGGTACGATGGGGTACAGCGGAAAAAATGATTAATCTGTTCATAAAACAGGACTCAAAATTCAGGAACTACATGGGAGGTTCGGTATTTCAGAAGAAGCATGAATACTGGCCGGTTCCGCAGAGTCAGTTAGACCTTCAACCGGACGTACTTATTCAGAACCCGGATTGGGAGTAGTTGCTAAGTGACCAAAACAAGAGGAGGCTGTTATCCTACAGCCTCCTCTTATTATAATTATCCGGGTTAATCTGTCCTTTTAAATTCTCCTCCAACGAACTGATATTTATGAACCTCCTTGCATAATTCGCAACCATAATAAGGAGAATCAGGGTCAACTTTTGAAGTCTCAACATAGATTATCCTGTCCTTTATTGAAAGTAATTTCATGTCACCATTAACTACCGTGGCAATCATTAATCTACCTCCTTTATTGATCATTATGAGATGCTCACGTGCAGTCAGTATCATATTGCGGAATATGTGCAGGGTTATAACGGCATCAACAGTCGTGTCCCGGTCGATCTGGCCAATAACAATGGATAACGGATCTACAAGGTATTCCATTTCGCTGCCTGAAAAGACAATGGCCCCATTTTCGAGTATCTTCTTCCCGGGATCTTTCAGCTGATCTTTTGCATACCGGACGGCAATTCTGAAAACCTTCCTTTTTATCTTTTCCGCACCATCCGAATCTTTATTATCATTGCCGGTATCAGATAAACAGGAAGCCAGAAGTAAGAAAAAATAGAAAAAATACAGAATGATCCTCATGGTTGACAAAATAACTATTACATGCTAAAAATATTGTAAAAAATGAATTTTATGAAATAATTCGTAATCTTGTAAGAAAGTCGCTAACTATGAAAAATAAACTTATTTCCCGCCGTAATTTTATTCAAAAGACAGCTCTGACAACCGGAGCGGCCACAATTGCACCATTTGCAATACCTGACGATCTGCCTTTGCCTGGTCAGTCTGGAAGAAATTCTTCGCGTGAAGTATGGATCGCCGGGGTTAGCCAAATGGGACTCAGGGCTAAAACGCCCGAATTAATGGTTGAAAGAATTTTTGGGATCCTTGAGGAAGCAGTAACCTTTAAACCGGACTTTATTTGCTTGCCGGAAGCCTTTCCTTTTGAATATGTTGAAACGAGACTTTCATTTCCACAGAGGGTTGAAATTTCAAATAAAGTGCTGATCCAGTTTTCGGAGTTCTCAAAGCAGAATAATTGTTACACCATTTGTCCTGTTTTTACTTCTTCTGAAGGAAGGATCTATAATTCGGCGGTAGTTTTTGACAGAACCGGCAAAAGGATCGGCCAGTATAATAAAATTCATGAAACAGTCGGATACGTAAGAAATGGAATTACATGCGGGGCATTATTCCAGCCTGCAATTCAGACTGAATTCGGACCCATCGGCATACAGATCTGTTATGATATAAACTGGGAAGACGGATGGAAAATGTTAAGAGACCAGGGAGTTAAAATCATTTTCTGGTGTTCTGCCTTTGATGGAGGGGAACAATTGAATATGAAAGCGCTGCAGAACAAATGCATTGTGGCTTCCAGCACTAATAAAAATACTTCAAAAGTTTGCGATATTGACGGCAAAACAATCGCCAGTACCGGGATCTGGGATCCAAACTTCTACTGTGGCCGGCTAAATTTGGAAAAGGTATTTTTACCAACATATGACTATCTGAAACAGGTCAGGGAGATTCGTAAAAAATATGGAAGAAAAGTCAATATTACCATTTTTCATGAAGAAGAGTGGACGATTATCGAGTCAGTTTCACCAGATGTCCTGATCAGGGACATTATGATGGAATTCGACCTGAAATCTCATGTGGATGGGCTCAGGGAAGCCGAAACTATTCAGGGAAAATCACGTGTGTGATAACTTTAAATTTTAAACCTTAATAACACCTCTGAATTGTTAAAAGTAATGTTGAAAAGTAAATATATATTCTTTATTGTTTTCACCTGTTTCGGTTTTGCGGCTTCAATTGAAACTATTTTTCCCCAGGATAAAGCTGCTGAAAGAAATGCGGGTATTGCCCTGCCCCCGGATGAAGAGAATCTTGATGTTTTTCAGCAATGGATAAGGTGGAATAATCCGGGAAGCCTGCTGCTTCATCACCTGACAAAACAGGCAATGGACCTTTATGAGATCAGGGACATGGAGATAGCCAGACTGAAGACTAAAAGTGAATGGATGAAGAGGCAGGTTATCGTGAAGGAAAAACTAATGGAGATAGTCGGCCCTTTCCCGGAGAAAACACCTCTGAACCCAAAGATCACAGGCACACTAAAAAGAGATGGCTACAGGATAGAAAAGATTGTTTTTGAGGCGATGCCCGGATATTATGTAACAGGATGTCTCTATGTACCCGAAGGTGTCAAAGGTAAGGTTCCGGCAATACTGAATGTCATCGGACATAACCAGGAAGCTTTCAGGGCACCGTTGTACCAGGTGATCAATTATAACCTGGTTAAGAAAGGTATGATGGTTTTCGCAATAGATCCGCCTGGTCAGGGTGAACATGTCCAATATTTTGATCCGAAAATAAATTTTTCATCGGTGGGATATACTGTCGTTGAGCATTGCTATTTCGGGAATCAATGCTTTATATCAGGATCATCAGCTGCCAGGTATTTCATATTGGAAGGGATACGTGCCATTGATTATCTTGTCAGCCGCAGGGACGTTGATCCTGAAAGGATCGGAGTAACAGGGTTTTCAGGTGGAGGCACTGTGACCTCATATATTTCGGCATTTGACGACAGGGTAAAAGTTTCCGTACCATGCAGCTGGTCAACTTCAAACAGACGACAAATCGAAACAAAAGGTGTTCAGGATGGAGAGACTGTATTTATTCATGGACTTGCCAGAGGGATAACCTTTGAAGACCTTCTGGAGGTGAGAGCACCAAAGCCCACATTGCTGACATTTGTTTCGAGAGACGAGTACCTCACTTTGCAGGGCGCCCGTGAAGCATTTGATGAGGCAATAGTGGCATACAGGGCTTTCGGACTCGAAGAAAACCTGAAATTATCGGAGGATGATTCCAAACACTGGATGACACCCAAAATAAGATATGATATATATTCATTCTTCATGAAGCATTTTGATATCGGGGGTGATCCTGCGGAGCTGGAAGCAGAGGTATTTACTCAGGAGGAATTGACTGTTACTCCCACGGGACAGATCTCGACCTCCTTTGGCGGCGATATGGTTTTTGATGTCAACAGAAAAGAGACTGAAAAATTGCTCGCGGAACTTGAGAGGTACAGGAAAGATACAGAGAATCATCTCAGAATGGTTAAGCTGAAGGCAAAAGAGATCTCGGGATTTATAGCTCCGCCCGGTGATAAGGTAAAAGCATTCCTTAACGGCAGATATCAGAGGAATGGATATTCGGTAGGTAAATATGCAATTATGGGAGAAGGTGATTATGCAATCCCGATACTCCTGTTTGTTCCTGATGATAACAAAGAGAAGCATCCTGCAGTGGTTTATCTTCACCCCGGAGGGAAGGTAACGGAAGCTATGCCGGGAGGAGAGATAGAAAAACTGGTAATGAAGGGATATATAGTTGCTGCACCTGATGTGCCGGGAATAGGTGAAATTAAAAATACTGCAGCCTGGCCTCTTTCAGATGGTTATACTGCAGTATTAATAGGGAGAAGCGTGGCAGGAATACAGGCAGGAGATGTTGTGAGGGTTGTGAAATATCTAAAAGGTTGCAGTGAAGTTGATCCATTAAATATCGGTGCTGTCGGTATTAATGAGATGGGTATCCCGCTCATCCATGCAGCAGCATTTGAACCTATAATAAAAAATGTCACACTGATAGGTTCCCCGGTTTCATACCGGTCAATAGTCATGAACAGACTATATATGATCGGAATGATACCAACGGGCAGACAAGGTACCGGTCATCCATATGATCTCAGTTTTATGTGGGGTGTTGCCGGTGCATTAACGACATACGACTTGCCTGATCTGATTGGTTGTATAGCTCCGCGGAAAGCAGCGATTATTAAACCGACAGACTATACTCTTGAAACAGCTTCGTCGGATGTGATTGACCTCGATATGATCTTCCCAAGAATGGTATATTCAGGTAAAGGTGTACCGGATAATCTGAAAATTACTTCCTCAGACGAGAAGTGCGAGGTTATTGTCGACTGGTGTTTTAAATGAGATGTTATAACAATGATTTAACAAATAGCATAAATCAATCTGATTAACATTTATTAAAAAATACCGAATCATAAATAATCAAAAATTAAAGCTTAAAATAATTTTCATAGAACTTAAAATTAATGGTTATGTCAGAAAAAATCAACCGAAGGAAGTTTCTTACCAATGCATCACTTTCAGCAACAGGCATTATTGTGGGAAGTCAGATCATTGGCTGCTCTTCCGGAAAGAAAGAGGGTATTTCATCTTATGATGTAATGAAGGATGTCATGAAATACCGGAAGATCGACGCTCACGCCCACCCTGATGAAGACCTTGGAAGGCAATTAGCCATTGCAGACAGGTTAGGAATAGGTAAGCTGCAAATATCGGAACCAATAACCAATTTCTCGGGAACCGACCCGGAAGGACCGGAGCAGGCCGTTAAAAACAATGATATTGTTATAAAGGCAGTAAAACAGTATCCTGACAGGTTCATTGGCTTTTTTACACTGGATCCACGTTACAAGAAAGAATCGCTCGAAGAAATAAAACGTTGCATTGATAATGGATTGATAGGGTATAAAGGCTATACCCAGTTAAAATTGAATGATCCGTTGTATTATCCTATCATCGAAAAACTTATTGACCTGAAGATGATAGTTTATATGCACACATTCTGCCAGTTAGGCATGGCTGGCTACCGTATGAAATACGACATCGGAAGATTTGAAAATACTACTCTCCCGGAAGATATGGTTGAAACTGCTATTAGATATCCTGAGGGAACATTCCATTTTGCTCATATAGGAGGCGGCGGTGACTGGGAATATGAGTGCAAAATGCTTAAGCAGTGTCCGAATATATATGTTGACACCGGTGGCAGCAATAACGAAGAAAATATAATTGATTTTGCGATCAGTCAGCTTGGCGAGGACAGGATATTTTTTGGTACTGATGGTGCTTATCACCATGGCGTAGGAAGGGTGCTTGCATCAAAAGCAACAGAGGAACAGAAGAAAAAAATATTCTTTGATAATTACATTAATGTATTAAAGAAAGGAGGCCACAATGTTGCTTGATATTAATGCATACGTCGGGCACTGGCCCTTTAAACAGCTTCAATATAATACCTGTTCAAAACTCCTTGAGAGGATGAACAATTATGGAGTTGATGTTTCTGTGATCAGTAACCTGAATGGTGTTTTTTATAAAAATACCCAGTCGGCCAATGAAGAATTATTTAACGAAACAGGTTCCGATAAACGCTTTAAGGATCGCTTTATTCCATTTGCAGTGATCAACCCAATATATGCAGGATGGAGGGAAGATATGGAATTTTGCATCACCAAAATGGGAATGAAGGGACTTCGTTTATATCCTCAATACCATGACTACGAAATAACAGATCCGTCGTTCATTGAGCTGGTAAAGCGGGCCCGCGACAGGGGAATACCTGTGGCAATCGACATCCGGATGGTTGACAGCAGGCAGCGTTCATGGATGGATATACCGGTTTTTGATTACAATGCCCCTGTAAAGAAGGATATCATAACAAAGGAATGGGCAGTGATTAATATTGTTCCCATTGTAAAGGAAGTACCGGATGCAAAATATATCATTGTCAATGTTGCAAACAGTATAAGGTTAAGTGATGATGATATTGAGGTAATCAAAAAGGCAGATCTGGTATTTGACACTTCCGGAAGGGCTTTATCCAATCTGCCGGAACTTATTAAAAGGTTCGGCAAAGAGAAATTTGCCTTCGGCTCTCATGCTCCGATCCTGGATTATCTGTCAGGACGGATACGTATTGAATCAATGAGTGAAGATGAAGCTGATGAAACTGTTAAGGAACTTTTAAGATACGGGAACGCCAAAAGGATGATTGGAATTTAATACCGGAATAGTCATATTACTTAAATAAAAGGAAAAGAAATCGTAGAAATGCAAAGAGCTTTTTATATTATTTGTTTATTCTGTTTAGCATTTGCTTCGGGAAACCTTCTTGCCCAGGAGAAAACCATGGAAAGAAATGCAAGTATTGCCCTGCCACCTGATAAAGAGAACCTTGATGTTTTTCAGCAATGGATAAAGTGGAATAATCCTGGAAGCCTTCTGATTCATCACCTGATAAAACAGGCCATGGACCTTTATGAGATCAGGGACATGGAGATAGCTAAGCTGAAAACCAGGAGTGAGTGGATGAAGAGACAGGCTGACGTGAAGAAAAAACTGATGGAGATAGTCGGCCCTTTCCCGGAGAGAACGCCTCTTAACCCAAAAATCACAGGCACACTAAAAAGAG
>Ga0102851_10000515_pt1 | contig 19674 bp, 18 predicted proteins | sample Mud3Dept3metaG_FD_79558 | JGI IMG/M metagenome (GOLD analysis project Ga0102851, IMG submission 79558) | Freshwater wetland microbial communities from Ohio, USA, analyzing the effect of biotic and abiotic controls - Mud 3 Core 4 Depth 3... | ecosystem: Environmental > Aquatic > Freshwater >... | reverse complement strand
TCAGTGATCGGTAATCAGTGATCAGTGACCGGCGAACAGGAGCCAGTTACCGGTAATCGGTAATCGGTGAACAGTAGGGACAAACCAGAGAAACCAGAGAAACGAGAGAAACCATAGAAACCAGAGAAACCATAGAATGAGGAAGGAGACGGAGAGATGAGACTTGATGGAAAAGTGGCACTCATCACCGGCGGGGGCACCGGCATAGGCTTTGCGATCGCCCAGCGGTTTGTAGCGGATGGCGCCAAAGTCTGCATAACCGGCCGTCGTCAGGAGGTGCTCGACAAGGTAATTCAATCTTGGCCCGCCTTGCCCGCCGGGACGGCGACGAGCTGCGCGGGAGACGTGTCAAGATACGAGGACGCCATGCGCATGGTGGAAGCAACCCTGAAGTTTGGGGGCAAGATTGATGTGCTCGTCAACAATGCAGGGATCGATCCCGGTGGGACCGTTGCCGATATCGATCCTGACGTCTGGCGACGGGTGATCGAAACAAATGTAACCGGCCCCTTTCTGATGATGAAGGCGGCAATACCGCATATGATAAAGGGTGGGGGTGGGTCTATCATAAATGTTTCCTCCCTGGGCGGCGTGGTGTGCCTGCCAGGTATGGCACCATATTGCACGTCGAAGGCCGCGCTCAACATGCTCACCAAACAGGCCGCGCTCGACTATGGTCCTTACAAGATTCGATGCAATGCCGTCTGTCCGGGCGCCACGAGAACGCCGATGCTCGAAGAGGCGCTCACCCCGCTTACGGACGTGCTCCGCACGGACGTGGACGGGGTCTTTGCCGTGATCGCGTCGAACGTGCCTCTGCGCCGGGTGGCTACCCCGGATGAGATAACGGGCATTTGCAGTTACCTGGCGAGTGATGATGCATCATTCATGACGGGCTCGGTTCTTATGCTCGACGGTGGGGCAGCAGTCGTTGACGTTGCAGGTGCGGCGCTCAGTAGCGCGGGCGTGAAGTGGGGTGTATGAGGCGCGGGCACGTGATGAGAACATCTAAACATTCCAAACAAAGGAGGTCGTCGCTATGATTCACGAATTCTTTGGGCCGAAAAAACTGATTGCCGGAGAGAATTCTATTGACCTGGTGCCTAACGAAATCAAGGCTCTAAACAAGGCGAACCCACTCATTGTCACCGATGCGGGCATTGTTGAGAGGGGCGTTCTAAGGCGGCTCATCTCTCCACTGGATGAAGCAAGAATGAGTTATAAGGTCTTTTCTGATGTGGAGCCTGACCCCTCGATGGAAGTCATGGACAAGGGGGGACAGGTATGCAGAGAAGGTAAGCACGACTGCATCATTGCGCTGGGCGGCGGAAGCTCGATCGATGCGGCCAAGGCAATAAGCGTCCTGGCAACCAACAAAGGGGCGGTCAGAAATTATCTGGGGATCGGAGCGGTCTACAAGCAGGATCCTCTTCCCGTGATAGCTATCCCCACGACGGCGGGAACAGGGAGCGAGGTCACGCTCGTTGCTGTGGTGAGCGACAAGAAAAATAAGGTGAAGCTCGGTATGAAGAGTCCGAAGCTCATGCCGGTTGCAGCCGTACTTGATCCCACTCTGCTCTCCTCTTTGCCTCCAAGGCTGATCGCATCCACAGGCCTTGATGCGTTCACGCATGCGCTCGAATCGTTTATGTCTATCCGTAGCAGCATCATGACGCGGGAACTTTCGCTTGACGCGGCGAGGATGATTTTTGATTCAGTTATTCCGTTCCGGGACAACCCAAAAGATATGGAGCTTGGCCTGAAGATGCTCTACGGAAGCTTTCTAGCAGGTCTCGCGTTCACTAACGGCGGCGTGGGAGCCATGCACGCCCTGGCCCACTCCATTGGCAGCCAGTATCACGTGGCGCACGGCGTCGCGTGCGGACTCTTTGTCACGCGCGTGCTGCGTGAAAACATGGACGCGGCATTGGACAGATACGGAGCCTTTCTTGCAGGCCTCGGTTATGAGACAAAGGGGCTCTCCGCAACCGCATGTGCTGAAAAGCTGATTGAGGTCATGGACGAGTTTTTGCGAAAGCTGGAGATTCCTGCCACGCTCACCGCCATGGGGATCAAGCTTGAGGTCCTACCCGAGATGATCACGGCAATCATGAAGGATCCCCCATTGATGGCCAATCCCAAGAAGTACGACGAGGAGACGATCAGGCGATTGCTGGAAAGCGCGCGTTAACAGGGAACAGGTTGAGGTAAAGACTAAGGCGAAGGTTGAGGTTGAGATAAGAGCAAGGCAAAAGGTCAAGGTTAAGACTGAATGAGGCCGAAAGCAGGTTGAGACAGGTTAAAGTAAGGCCAAAGCCTCGGCGGAGGAGTAAGCTATGGAAGTGAGAACCAACAACCACGGATTGCATGCGCTCTCCACCAAGGCTTTCTTCAGCGATGAAAAAGGTTTTGAAGTTGCTTCCGTGATCGTGATGGGAAAGAACGAAGCCGTTCTGATCGATGCTCAGTGGACGCTATCGAATGCCCATCGAGTCATCGCGGAAATAGCGGAAACCGGTAAACGGCTCAAGGAAATTTATGTGACTCATGCCCACCCTGACCATTACTTCGGCCTGGGAGTCATCTCGGAGGCCTTCCCGTCCGCCCGGGTCACGGCGCTTCCCGTCGTGGCCCGTACCATCAATCGACAGTTTTTTGGGAAACTGGAACATTGGGAGAAAGTCATCGGACCTACCAATGTGTGCCGGAAAACGGTTGCTATAGAGCCCCTCAGCCAGAACTACGTTGAGCTGGAGGGAGAGCGGATCGAGGTTATTCCGGAAATCATAGGCGATCTGAAATACAATACAGTGGTCTGGATACCTTCCATAAAGACCCTCTACGGCAGCGATGTCCTGTTTAACCAGGCGCACCCTTTTACCTGCGAGGTTACGGATGAAGAGCGGCGGCAATGGATACGGGATATTGAGCAGTTAGAGAAGATGGGCGCGGAGGTTGTGATTCCAGGCCATCAGAAACCGGGCATGCCGTTCGATTCCTCTTCGTTCACCTTCACCAAAGAGTATCTGATTGCCACGGAAGAGGAAATCGCCAACACCAACGATGAGGGCTGTTTCTACTACGCCATGGCCCGACGCTTCCCGGAGGCCAATCTTTTTATCGGCAACGAAATGAACGCAGGCGTCTTCAAGGGCGGTAAGAATTGGAACTGGAAAGAGGAATAGCGTAGGCGTAGACCATCTCCTTCGAACGCGCAAGAAAGGAGGTTGTTATGAGCACGGATGTTTACGAGAAGCTGGCTAAACACCTGGATGATTTGCCCTCGGGGTTCCCGAGAACTGAGAGCGGTGTTGAAATACGCATCTTGCGGCGTCTCTTCTCTCCCGAGGATGCCGAGCTTGCGCTGCGCCTCACGCTCATCCCTGAGGAACCACGGGTGATCGCCCGGCGAGCCGGGATTACGGTAGAGCAAGCCGCCCGGCGACTGGAAGAGATGGAAAAGAAGGGTCTTATTCTTGCGATCCACCGGAAAGGTGAGTCGCCCCTCTACATGGCTCATCAGTTCGTCGTGGGCTTCTGGGAGTCCCAGGTGAACAAGTTGAACCGGGAACTTGTCGAGGAGTTTGAAGAGTATCTTCCAACTTTGTTCGACCTCAAGTCCTGGCGGAAGACGCCTCAACTACGCACGATCCCTGTGAAGCAGAGCATCAGCGTCCAGCACGAGGTCATGCCCTACGAGCGCGCCGAGGAGTTGGTGCGTGCGCACGAGAGCTTCGCGGTCTCCAATTGTATCTGCCGGCAGGAGCACCACATCCTGGGGAAGGGTTGCGAAAAGCCCCTGGAAAGCTGTCTGACGTTTGGCATGGCCGCAGAGACCGTCGCGCGCACTGGCCGTGGCCGGGCGATCAGCCGTGAGGAGGCTCTGGAAATCCTCGAGCGAGCAGAGAAGACCGGATTAGTGCTGCAGCCGGCCAACGCCAAAGACCCTCTGTTCATCTGTACCTGCTGCGGCTGCTGCTGCGGCGTGCTTCGGAGCATCAAGCGCGATCCCAGGCCGGCGAGTCTCGTGTCCAGCCCTTTTCGTGCGAGCCTCAACTCTGACACGTGCACAGGATGCGGTACCTGCGTCGACCGCTGTCAGATGGAAGCGCTGCGTCTCGACGAAAATAAGGCGGTCCTGAATCTGGATCGGTGTATCGGCTGCGGACTCTGCGTCAGCACGTGTCCCACCGATTCGCTCTCTTTGGTGCGTAAGCCGGAGCAACGGTATGTGCCCAGGGATATCATCGACACTTCCATCAACATGGTGAAGGCGCGCGGCAAGATGCGCCTAGCCAAGCTGGTCGGCATGCAGGTCAGATCGAAGTTAGACCGTCTGCTGACGCCCAAATAACGCACTGGGTTGGAAGCTGCGACGGATGGTCCAAGAACGAAAGCAAAGGTGGGGACAGGAACAAAGGTAAAGATCGACATGGCAAAAGTTCTTGACGCGTGGGGAGGAGTGTTCTAAACTACAAACACCATGATGGAGACGAAGCAGCAGTCCTTTTGGTTCTATTTTGGCTACTATCCCTACGGGGAGGGTCTGCCGGTGCTCGGTCAGGGTACATAGAGAGCTGATACGAGGCCATGGGCAGACCAAAAGGCCTTCCCATGGCGGACGCGAGAAGATACAGGCCATGGGGCAAGACCCATGGCCTTTTTTATGAGGTATGCGTGATGACACTTGCAGACCAGGTGGCGGAGATCGGAAACCGGATTGAGCGGACCGGGATTCGGCTGAAAGAGGCCCTGTCTGTTATCGACGTGACTTTCGATGACAGGCTTCACACTTCCTCCCCTTACGAAGCCTTTGCTGGGCTGAATCTGCTGATCGATCGTACTGTTCACGGAGCCAGGATCGAACGCTTCCACCCACAGAAGGGCGCATCCCGTTTTCATACCCTCGAGATTCATACCGAAGAAGGTGAGATCCTTGGCTACCTCAACATGCTTCATCTGAAGAGGCCGTTGCCCTGCTATTACCTCGTCTATGTGGAGGTGATGCCTTCCTTCCGGGGTTTAGGTCTCGGAAGCAGGATTCTCTCCGCCTTCATGGGGTTTCTGAAAGAGGAAGGGGCCGTGGGCCTCCTGGACAACATCATCTCGGCCCATGAGCCTTCCTATGAACTGTACCGCCGTCTCGGCTGGAAAGCCCTTACCGAGTATATGGAGAGGGGCCTTACGGACGAGTTTGCCACATACATGATCTTTATCCCGGACTCTGTGCGCTCTTCCCACCTCAGGCAGCACTTGACCCGCATCCTCTTCAGCTTGAAGAGAAAAAGAGCGGTTATCGACATGCACGATAACGAAGACATGGTCAGGAGGACCATTGAGGAATTCCAGTCCATCTGCGGTGCGCTGGTAGAGCTGTTCCGCGACGAACTTGCATCAGGGACTTCACCGCCTCTCCTGCGATTCATGTTTACCCGACTTACCACGAAACTGATCGGGTTCCATCGGCGCATCAGCACGCTCATCGGTTACACAGGTGGAGAATCACTGGAACAACTTACCTTCTCGGACGATGTTCTGAAGTTGCCTGTTCAACCTTATTCGTTGTGGAACCTGCCACGTGAGGATGCTGGCGTGTGGGGCGACCATGAGGTCCTGAAGCGTCTCCCCCGTGACCTTATCGAAGAGCCGACATTCTTTATCGAACGTCTTCCCTTCTACAATCGTCCCTACCTCTCCGGCTGGTTGGCGAGAAGGGGAGGGTACCCCTCAGGACCGTTGACGATAGGCGACCTTTTTGAGTGTGGCCTTGACCCGACCCGCTTGCGCGAATTCCACCATGAAGGGGTTGACTATATCTTCGAAAGGATGTCTCCACTCTTTTTCCCCTCCCTGATGAAGCGAAGAGATTTTCTGAAAAAAGTGGAGACGACTATCTCAGGGGTGCGTTTTCGGAATGCAGTCGCGCGAGTCAATCCTATCCTGCTGATCGTTCGGGACCGGGGCAATACGTACGTGCTGCGCAGGAAAGTCAGAGGCGTCCACTCCCAGGAGGCCCTTGACCAACTGATGACGCCGCACCTCAAGGAGTTGAATCGCGCGGTGGGGATAGATGCTGCTGTGACGGGCACAGTCAAGAACGCCAGAGACTTCCTGAAGAAGGAATTCGCTTCCCGTTTCAGGCGGGAGATTGACGAACTCACGTACTTCGTGCCCTGGGACATCGAACGGAACCTTCCGGGCGTCACCGTCGACGTCTCTGGAATTTCGTTGAGCACCCTTTGGATCTCATGAAGGATTTTGGTCGAGTTCCCCGCCTCGGCCAGACACCTGAGCGCTATTCTTTCGTTGGGTGTATTATAAGTGCCACAAGAGAATGAATAGGACGAAAAGGAGGGACGACATGAGAAAGATTGAACTCGCACCTGAGAGGGTCTACTACCCTATGACGTGTTCGCTTGTGGGCGCTAATGTGGGAGGGAGGCCGAACTATCTTACGGTGGCCTGGTTCAGCATGGTCAACCCGAAACCGCCGTACGTCATGGTGGCGATGAATAAGGTACATTACACCAACGCCGGTATAAGAGAAAATGGGACGTTCAGTGTCAATATACCTTCAGCCGAGATGGCGGAGGTCACAGATTACTGTGGCCTCGTGTCCGGCAGCAAGTACGACAAGTCGGGGATATTCGAAACGTTTTATGGGAAGCTCCTGACTGCTCCCATGATCAAGGAGTGTGTCTTCAATGCGGAGTGCAAGCTAATACAGACCGTTGACTTGCCAGCAGAGGAACTCTTTATCGGAGAGATTGTCGGGGTCTACACTGAGGAAGCCTATCTCACGGATGGACTCTTTGACTTGCAGAAGATAAAACCCATACTGCTCCAGATGCCCCAGAAGAAGTATGTGACTCTGGGGGCAGAGGTGGGACCGGCGTGGGAGATGGGTAAGAAGCTCATCAGGAAGTAAAGGCGGATTCATCTTTGCGTTGCGTTGGGCCAAAATCAGTGCAATACTATATGGCTGCAGCCACCGGTAAGGGGCTCGCTGGCAAGGGCTTCGATCGAGGCCCTCCATATCCTTGATTCAGGAGAGAAGAGATGAGTAAGTCGCGTATCGTTCGTCTAGCAGTGGTTATGCTATGTCTTTGTGTAATCGCACCTCTTGCCTTTGCGCAGGCTCCGTCATTGACCCAGGAGTATACACCAAGGGAGGGTCAGTCGGGCAAGGACGTAATATGGCTTCCTACCTCGCAGGCGTTGGTGGAGATGATGCTTGACGTGGCAAAGGTGACGCAGCAGGATTACCTGATCGACCTCGGCTCCGGTGACGGACGGCTCGTCATCACTGCCGCGAAGCGCGGCGCCCAAGCCCTCGGCATCGAATACGACGCCGGCCTCGTGGAAGTATCGAAGCGGAATGCCGCCAGGGAGGGGGTTTCTGACAAAGCTCAGTTCGTGAAGGCGGACCTGTTTGAAAGCGATTTTTCGAAAGCCACCGTCATCACCATGTTTCTGATGCCCGACATCAATCTCAAGCTCCGCCCGCGGATTCTTGATCTCAAGCCCGGCACACGTATCGTTTCCAACACCTTCACCATGGGGGAATGGACGCCAGACCAGACTGTCAAAGTACCGGAAGGAAAGGAGTGCAACATTTATTGTACGGGCCTTCTCTGGATCGTGCCGGCCAAGGTGGAGGGCACATGGAAGCTCGCGCAGGGCGAGCTAGCGCTCAACCAGAGTTTTCAGATGATTTCCGGCACACTCAAGGCAGGTTCGAACAGCGTGGCCATCACGGATGGCCGGCTCACCGGTGATCAGATCAGCTTCAATGCCGGTGCGGCCCAGTACACCGGCAGCGTGAGCGGCAAGGCCATGCAGGGAACGGTCACAACGGGTGGCAAGACGGAAAAGTGGAGCGCCACCTGGGTCAGCGAGGCAATACCGGGGATCACGGTTGCCAAGTAACCGTGTGAGAGAACCTGTATCGCCACGCCCTCAATTGGCCCCGTTAACCTGCAACCCGCAACCCGTAACGGTTCTTTAATACTTACTTCATGAACATTCCTGGCAGCCACAGGGCAATCTGCGGGAACGTGAAGAGCAAAGCCACGGCAACGCCCAGCGCTATGAGGAACGGGTAAACTCCGCTGTAAATCACGTTGAACGGCACCTTGGTGATATTCTTAACAATAAATACATTGATGGCGACGGGTGGTATGATGCCGCCGATCATAAGCGTCAGGGCGATAATGATGCCGAACCAGACCGGATCGAAGCCGAGCTTCAAGACCGCCGGGTAGAAGATGGGCGTGGCAAGAATCATGAACGCAAGGTCATCGATGAAGGAGCCCCCGATCTCATAGATGAGGATGATGAGTAGCATGATGAGATACCGGTTGAGCGGCAAATCGGCGATCCAGTCCGCGGCGATGAAGGGGATCTTTGTCACGGCAAGGAAGTGGCCCATGATGGCCGAGCCAGCAATCAGGAGGAGCACCATACAGGCCGTGCGCAGAGATTCGGCAAGTGACCTCACATAGACGTTGACGGTGAGGTTTCTCTTGATCAGCGTCAGGATAAGCACGGCAAAGGTGCCGACGCTTCCCGCCTCGGTTGGCGTGAAGAATCCCTTCATGAGCCCGCTCATGACTACAAGAAAAATGAGCACAGGCCAGATCACTTCCGGCAGGGAGGCCCAACGTTCCTTCCAGGGAAACCGTTCGCTCCTCGGCGCGATCGATGGATTCATGGTGGCCCATCCCAGGATGATGCATACGTAAAATGAGGCAACGACGAGCCCAGGCACGAGCCCCGCGAGAAACAGGTTTCCGATCGACTGCTGCGTTATAAGACCGTAAATGATGAGCGATACGCTGGGCGGGATGAGAACGCCGAGCGTACCCACGGTTGCAACGGTTCCGGTGGATAGCTTCTTACTGTAGCCATACCGGTCCATTTCAGGAACGGCGACGCTGGCAAAGGTCGCCGATGTTGCGGGTGACGAACCGCATATTGCCTTGAAGGCTGTGGCGCCGGCTACGGTAGCGATGGCTAGGCCGCCGGGCACATGGCCGATGAACTTGTGAGCAGTATCGTAGAGTTTTTTTGCGATCCCTGCGTTAAACGCAATTTGTCCCATGAAGACAAAGAGAGGGATGACGGTAAGGCCGTAAGAGGAGAAGACCTCGAACAGATCGTTCGCCACCAAGGTAAACGCTGCGTCGAATGACTTGATGGTAGCAAAGCCAAAGAAGCCCACGACAGCCATGGCGATTCCCAGTTCCAGGCCGGAGAGGAACACGATGAGCAGAACACCGAGGCCAAGTATGCCGATTATGATCTCATTCATAGGTCCCTCCCGCGATCTTCAGGATGTCTGCGAAGAGCACGAGGCATTCGATGAAACAGCAAACACCGAGGCCCATGGCCACGGGATAGAAAGGCAGCTGAAGGGTGGGAGAGACCTCGCCGCTTGCCCGCATGCTGAGCCCGTTTGCAATAAGATAGATGCCGGCAATGAGAAAGAAGAAAATGCCGACAAGCTTTGTGGTGACGAGTATGAGAGTCTTCCCTCGCCTGGGAAACGCGTTGACCAGGAAGTCCACATAGATGTGGCCCTTCATCCATGAGGTGATGGGTATAGCAAAGCCGATGGCTACAGCACCTGCCAGGGCCACCAGCTCATATGTGCCGCGGATGGGTCGCCCCAGGTACCTCAGAATTACGTCGCTCACCGTGAGCAGCATCATGAGCGTAAGCATCACTCCTGCTATGACATTCATGAACTTGCTCAACCAGAGCACGTTGTCGAGAATGCGCTTCATGGCTTGATTTCTCCCCTTGTTAACGAACTCCCCAGCACTGCAGCAGGTCTTTTGAATCAACCACCTCGCCGAAGAATGTGTCTATCGTCTTCAATGACCACTCTTTCGCTTCCGGGCTCGTTCCCTCGGTCATGTCGTGGGGAACGACCACGGCGTAGCCCCGCATGAAGCCATCTCTTATCGTCGACTCGACGCAGACGTTTGTTGCCAGACCCGTGATTACCAGCGTCTTGATGTCATGTGCCTGCAGAAACTGCTCAAGATAGGTTGAAACAAATCCTGAGTACCGATACTTGGGTATTACGACCTCTCCTTCGATCGGCAGGATTTCGTAAAAGTCGGAATAAGAGGAGTCTCGCGGTTTGGCGAGTCCCACGCGCTCATAGTGTTCTTGCATGGCAGGAGTTCGCAGGTATGGCAGTAACGTCATCCTCACGTGCACAATGTGCCTGAGCGCTTTTCTGGACGATTCCAGAAATACCTTGAGGCGGGGCACGAGGGCCTTGGGGGCGTCCAGGCAGAACCCCATCTTGTCGATTATGCCTCCCTCGCAGCAATAGTCCTTCTGCATGTCAACGATTATCAGTGCGGTCTGCTTGGGATCAACCTTTGCCTTTAGCTTTTGCAGGTCCATGTTCCACCTCTCTTATCATAGGGTCCCGGGTCCAGACCACAGAACATAGGGTCCAGGGGCCTGGGTCCTGGGTCCCGACTAAGGGTTACGCGTTACAGGTTACAAGTTAAGGCCATCAGGTGAGGCCAGTCAGGCTTCTGATGCTGCAACGTGCAACATGTATCAGGTTGCGTTGGATCTCTGGCTGGACCCAGGCCCCTGGACCCTTGCCCCTGTATTATTGGAACTTCAGCGGCGGATACATCTTGCTGTACTTCTCCAGCAGCTGGTTCCTGTAATCGACCACTTCTTTGCCGGGCAGTCCCTTCGACTGCATCATCTTGATATAATCGTCGAAGATGGGCTGCATGGCTCTGTCCCAGCGTGCCTGTTCCTCGGGAGGAGGCATGATGAATGTGTGGCCCATCTGCTTGCCATACTCCATGCCCTCTACTTCAATCGCATTCCACGCCTTGCCTGTGTGCTCGACCCATTCCTTGCTCACGTCAGTGAAGACCTGCTGGATGTCTTTAGGAAGCGAGCCCCACTTCTTCTTATTCATTACGACAAACATGCCACTGACATACCCGCACTTTGGGACCCAGGTGCTGTATTTCGATACTTCAGCAACGCGCCAACCTTTAAGTTCGTTTGGTGAACCGACCGTGCCGTCGACCACGCCCTTCTGCATGGCGTCGTATTGTTCGCCCTTAGGCATGGCCACAGATGTGGCTCCCAGTGCATCCACGATCTTCGTAGAAAGGCCTGTGGCCCTGATGCGCATGCCCTTCATGTCTTCCAGCTTATATACCGGTTTCTTGGCCATGAAAAAGACGCCCGGGATATGTGCATGCAGATACAGCACCTGCACATCGTCGAGTTCTTTCGGCTTGAACTTGTCATAGATGTCCTGGGTGATGCGGGAGGTGATGATCGCATTGAACGGATAGCCGGGAATGTCGATCACCTCCATCAGCGGAAAGCGTCCGCGCGTGTATGCGAAGACCGACTGGCCGATTTCAGAGAGGCCCTTCACCACCCCTTCATAACAGTTCGTCGCCGAGGTGAGTGTGCCACCGTGGTACATGGTGATCTTGACCCTGCCATTGCTTCGCTTTTCCACCTCCTTGGCCCACTCTGCAGCTGACTTGGCCATGCCGTACGTCGGCGGAAAAAAATCACTGAACGAGAACTCGATAACCTTCTCTTTCGGAGCTGCCGCGTGCACATTGCCCGCCGTATAGATCAGTAGGCAAGCGATAGCCAGGACTGCAACAAAACTCCCCTTTTTCATGACATCCTCCTGAAAATTGATGATTGGCCTGCACCGTCGGTGCGGCCTCTTGCAGAGACCTACCCCAGGGCCTCTATATACATGTTCCTTACATCTTTCACGCTAACGTTCCTCGGGTTTGCCACAAAAAGTCTCGCTTGCTTCATGGCTCCCTCAACGAGCCGGTCGACGTGCTGCGCCGAGACGCCGTAGTCTGAGAGCCGGATCGATATGTCGAGACCATCGAGCAACTTCTTGACAGCAGTGACTGAGCTGTCCGCTGCTTCCCTGGCGGACATTCCTTCCGTTACCTCTCCCATGGCAGACGCGATCCTGCCGAATTTTTCGATGTTCCCGATCTTATTGAACTCCATGACATAGGGCAGGAGCACGGCGATGGCGCGCGCGTGACCTATCTGGTGTTCTGTCTCCATGGTGTATGACAGGGCGTGCACAGCACCGAGCCCGCCGCTTGCCCATGCAAGGCCCGCAAGCGAAGCTGCCAGTAACATGTTGCAGCGCGCCCCAAGGTGCTCACCCTTTGCGTAAGCCGTGAGCAGGTTCTCGCTCACCAACCGGATCGCCTCAAGGGCGAGGAGGTCTGAGAATGGTGTCGAATTCACCGAGACGAATGCTTCAATCGCGTGTCCCAGCGCATCCATGCCCGTGTCAGCGGTAAGGGAGGACGGCAGTGATGTGGTGAGTGCGGGATCGAGTATCACTGCCTCTGCGAGGTTGTGGAAGCTGTAGACGATCGTCTTGTTTTTCGCTGCTTCGTCGGTCAGGGCAAAGACCCGGGTGATCTCGGAGCCGCTCCCTGCGGTAGTCGGTATCTGAATCTTGGGAAGCGCTTTTGCCGGAGCAAGGTCCATGCCCACGTACTCGAGCACACTCCCTTTGTTCGTGGCGAGCAGGGCGACCCCTTTTGCCGTGTCGAGGGTCGTGCCGCCACCCAGCCCTACTATGAGTTGAAAACCTCCGGCACGGGCCATCGCTGCAGCGTCATCGATAATACGCGCAGGCGTCTCGAATTCGACCTTGTCATATACCCCTACTTCTATCTTTTCAGTGAGGAGTGACTGCCTTATACCTTCGACGAGGCCCGCTTTCACAACACCCGGGTCTGTCACGATCAGTGCTTTCGTGGCGCCGAGCGACTTCGCTTCCGCGCCCACGGTTTTCGCTGCGTCGATCCCGAGCGCGATTTTGGACGGCGAGAAGAAATTACTCAATCTACCCAGTGGCGGTGTGCTGTATGACATACTGCCTCCCCGATTGTTTTTTCATTCATGAACGCTTGTTGCTGCATGGCGGCCTCACGTGACCCTTGACCCGTGCCCCATGACCCTACTTAGGAATTACCGGCAACAATAGATACGACGGATACCGTGAATCATGGTTGATGCTGTGTTTCGTCTCATTCATGTTGTTGATGTGATACCAGATGAAGAAGTCCTCCCAGGGAGAATCCTGTCCCTTGAAGAGGAGCTGGATTCTGTGGCCTGCCTTGAACACGTAGGAGGTGTCACGGATGTCAATCGCATACTCATACACTTCATCGGGTTTGATAGGAAGCTTCCTGAGATGCTTGTGATACGGCTGGTAAGGACGCGATTTCTTCTCATCCAGCTCACGGTGTGATGCCTTGAGCCAGCCCTTGGTGACGAGCGTGCGTGAGCCGTCGGATGCAATGTCCCAGAGGTTGACGAACCAGTTGGCATCCTCAGTGCTGAGCGCCGCAAAGAAGTAGAGCGCGCTCGGTCCCGTGACCTCGACATCTTCCTTGAGTGGGGTGGTGGCAAAAGTAACACAGGAACTTTTCTCGCCGGGAGACTGCCAGGGATCGTTCACGAAGCTGTCCGGTCGCTCGTGCGGCTCAGGCGGTACCTGTGAGAGCATGCCGCCCTGCCTCAGAAAGAACTTCGTCCACTGCGTTCGCTTGAGAGGCCACTCTTCTTCATACCGCCACTCGTTCGTGCCCTTCACGAAGATACGGATCGGCGGTTCATCCATGACACCCGTGTCGTTCCCTTTGAGCCAGTGGTCATACCAGCGAAGCACGAGATCGTGGTTCTCGTACCAGGGCCGTCCGAAACCGCCCTCCCATGGCGTCTCCGTGATGGTCAGTTTCTTGGGAGCATTGATATGCCCAAACGCGTCGAAGGCGCCGGGCAGGTGGATGGCCCATGCGCTCCAGCGCGAAAGGCAGTACGTCGGGATTTTGATCCTGTCGAGCTTGGTATGTGCAGACCGCTCCCAGTAGAACGGACCATCGAAGGGATGGAGGAGCATGTCGAGAAGCAGCGGGTTATACTCAGGACATATGGTCAGCTTGTAGAGGTAAGGATACGTCTGGATGGCATAATCGTCCCGAAGTTCCTGACACTTCCTTTCATACTCTTTGGGTGAGAACTCATCCTTGCTCATGGGGCGTGTGGTGGAGGTTGGGAATAAGCGCCATATGTGGTGGTAGAACCCGAAGTTGAGCATGCCGCCGTGGTACGCGAGGTGACGATACTTGTCGGTGAACCCGTCGTGCGGGAAGATGGCCTTGAGATGAGGCGGCTGCTGGGCCGCAACGAGGTACTGGTTCGTCGCGAAGTACGACATGCCGAGCATACCCACGTTCCCGTCGCACCAGGGCTGGCGTGCGATCCACTCCACGATGTCATAGCCGTCCTCTTGCTGCTTCAGGCCGAAGTGGACATACGAACCGCCTGACTTGCTGATGCCGCGATAATCTGCGTGCACGTGCACGTAGCCGCGTGGCACGAAATACTCGGTCACGCCGCTCTCATGACCCCCCGTGCCGCGCGTGTAATCTGAGACCTTCCCGATGGGTGCGGGCAAATGCTGCATATCCTTGCCGTACGGAGAGATGGATAGCAGTGCGGGAAACTTGCCCGGCGCATCAGGCCGGCACACGTCCGCGTACAGCATCGTGCCATCGCGCGCCTTGATGCGAAGGTCCTTCTCCCATTTCTTCATCTTGTACCTGGGCTGAGAGACGAGTTCGTGCCAGTCAGCCGTCTCCATGATCATCTTTCTCTTCTTGTCCTTGTCTGCACTCATAACGTACCCCTTTCAAATAGGTTGTTATAGGTGGTTTTTGATTTCCGTCTCGGATGAAGTATGCCTCCGGAGATTGTGCGGTTGGTATCTCCATACCTGTACCACATGCCCGACTTTTGTCAAGCGGAAACTCAGGGCATGTCACAAGAATCTGCTTGACAAACCATTTTGCAAAGACGTTAAATAGACGAAATGACAGACAGATGAACAATTAACCACCTTTTCTATTCCGGAGAGACCGTATGGCCTTGAGAGTAGCGGAAAAGGGATCTGGCAGCGTCCGTAAAAAGAGCCCAAGAAAAAAAGAGAAATCCGCGGCCCTGTTCGCCCCACTCAAAACAAAAAGGGCTTTCGAGGAGATCTCTGCCGAGATTAAACGGATGATCTTTTCGGGAGTTCTCAAGCCCGGAGACCGATTGCCTTCCGAGGGTGAGCTGGGAAGCCAGTTTGGTGTTAGCCGCCAGACTATTCGGGAAGCAGTCCGGCGGTTGGAACTGGCAGGATTTATCGTGATACAGAAAGGCGCGACGGGAGGTCCTCTGGTCGTTGACACCATCCTTAATTCAATAAGCGATTCCTTCCTTGATGCCTTCCAGATGAAGAAGATGACGACCTACGAATTGACCAAAGCGCGTGTTGAGATTGAGAAGATGGTGGTGAGAAATCTATTCGGCGTTATCAACAAAACGGACATCGCGAGTATCAGAGAGAGCGTTCAGGAAGCCAAGAGAAAGCTGGCGCACGGCAGGATGCCCTTCGGGGACGATCTGCGTTTCCATAAGCTGCTTGCAAGAGCCACTCACAACTACGTGTTCGTTGTCATGGTGGAATCACTGATGGCAGTGGTTGCCCATTATATGAGCTTTGTCAACATCAGCGCTGCGAGATGGTCAAGAGCAATCCGCGCCCACGAGTTCATTGTCGACGCCATTGAGAGAGGTGATGAAGTGAGCGCGATGACAGAGATGGAGAACCACATCCGCCGGGCAGACGAGCCTTATCGGAGATACGAGAAGTCTCGCGCCGGGCAGAACAAGCCCTTAAGGGCCGCAAGAAAGTGAAGGACCGATATGGCCTGACCTGGTCTCAGATCACACCGGCAAGTTTATACCCTGCTTTGCAACGAAGAGAGTGTCAAGGGCGTACAGGCGATGATAAAGACCGACGACCTGTCATTTGATCTGTCATTCCTATTAAGAGCCAGAATCCTTTCAATGTATTCAATGCATATTGCGAGGTACGTATGGACACTGTGAATGTCTCCATCGACTCCCTACCCGCACGCGTCCCCCCCGGCACCACCATCCTCGATGCCGCCCGCACGCTCGGTATTGAGATCCCCACCCTCTGCCTTGAACCGGGCATCGCACCATCGGGCAACTGCCGTGTCTGCGTGGTGGAGGTGGAAGGTTCCCGCACCCTCGTCGGTTCCTGTCACACCCCCTGCGCAGACGGCATGAAGGTCTCCACGCGCTCCCCCCGGGTCCTCGCGGCACGGAAGGCGGTGATAGAACTCCTCCTTACCTCCCACACGGGCTCCTGCGTGACGGACACCGAAGCGAGAGCGTGCACGCTCCATAAGCTTGCCTCCGACCTCGAGGCAGGCCCTCCCCGCTTTCACGTGAGAACACCCCGCCTCTATCCCCCGGAACAGACAAACCCCTATGTCCTGCGTGACCTGTCAAAGTGCATCCTCTGCAGGAAGTGCATCCGGGCCTGCACTGACATAGCCGGTCAGCGTATCTACAGCATGGCCTACCGGGGCGCTGCCTCCAAGGTCGTGGTCGACTGTGACGTGCCCCTCACGAAGGAGGTCTGTAAGGACTGCGGCATCTGCATCGATGCCTGCCCCACGAGCGCCCTCCTGTGGCCCGACGGGACAAAGAACAGGGTCAACGGTCAAGGGTCAAGGGTCAAGGAAGAACCTGCAATGCAAAACGGCACACGGGAGACGCTCCTCGATCTCCTCAAAGAAACAGACCGAACCACCGGCTTTCTCTCTGAAGAGGCGCTCACGCAGATCGCCACCAGCATACAGATGTCTGTTGGTGATGCGTACGGAACCGCAACCTTCTACTCGTTCCTCTCGACGAAACCACAAGGCAGACACGTGATCAGGATCTGTAAGAGCCTGCCCTGCTTTTTGAAAGATGCGCCCATGATCATCGCACGCGTCAGGGAGACACTCGGCATCGCACCGGGTGAGACCACGGCCGACGGATGCTTCTCCTTCGAACTCTCAAACTGTATCGGGGCCTGCGATCAAGCCCCGGCCATGCTCCTTGACGACACGCTCTACGGCAGCCTCACCCCGGACAGGATCACAGACATCCTGCACACGTATCGGCGCACCGACCGGGACTGACGGAGGATCCCCATGGCAGAGACACGCATCGTCCTTACGCACTGCACCCTGATCGATCCCACCGATATCGCCACCTATACCCGGCGGGACGGCTTTGCCGCACTCACGAAGGCCCGCACCCTGGGTCCTGACGGGGTGATCGCTCAGATCAACGCATCAGGGCTCAGGGGCCGGGGCGGTGCCGGCTTCCCCTGCGCTGCCAAATGGGCGCTCGCCCGCGCATCTTCCCGCACCGAGACATCTTCCCGCACCGAGACATACCTCATCTGCAATGCGGACGAAGGCGAGGTGGGTACCTTCAAGGACCGCTATATCCTCGAGCACGACCCCTTCTCCCTGATTGAAGGGATTGCCATTGCCGCCTATGCCATCGGTGCGAAAAAGGCCTACATCTACCTGCGTGGCGAATACCACTATCTCCATGACCGGCTCAGAACAGCCATTGACCAGGCAACCACTCACGACTTCCTTCCCGGTCTTGCCATCACGATCCAGGAGGGTGCGGGCGCCTACATCTGTGGGGAAGAATCAGCCCTCATGAACTCGATCGAAGGCAAACGGGGTGAGGCACGCTTCCGGCCCCCCTTCCCGCCGACTCATGGCCTCTTTGGTAAGCCCACGGTCATCAATAACGTCGAGACCTTGATGAATATCCCCTCCATCATCGCCCGCGGCCCTGCCTGGTTTGCTGCCATCGGTACTCCTGAGAGCACGGGCACCAAGGTCTTCTCCGTTGCAGGGGATGTAGAGCGTCCCGGGGTCTATGAACTCCCCATGGGCACACCCCTTACCCACCTCCTTGAGCTTGCCGGTGCCCGCGATATAAAGCTCGTCCAGGTGGGCGGTGCGGGAGGCCGCATCCTCCCTGCCGCCCTGGTTAATACCCCACTCTCTTTTGAGACCGTCCTCGGTTCCGGCGGCATCACCGTCTGCAACGCAACCCGCGATGTCATAGACGTCGTCTATCGATGCGTGGAGTTCCTCCATGAAGAGTCCTGCGGCCTCTGCACCCCCTGCCGTGAAGGCACCGAGGTAATGATGGAGATCATGACGAGGCTCACCCGCGGTGACGGTGTCCCTGAGGACCTGACCACCCTTGCTGACCTTGCCCGTACCATGATGGACGCATCCCTCTGCGGTCTCGGCCAGGCAGCGCCCATCCCGGTGCTCGATACCCTCACCCACTTCAGGCACGACTATGAGACGCGCATCGCCCAGTCCGTTTACCTACGGGCCCTGCGATAAGGAGAAAGCCCATGCCCTACGTCTGTCCCTACTGCACCACCCCGCACGACACCCACGAGGGCCTCAGGGCCCACATCCTCTCAGACCATACGAACGAACCCCTGCCCCGTGCTCCCGGCAGGATCAGCATCACGGTCAACGGCGAACCCTATGACCTGAAGGTAGAACCCAACGAAACCCTCTATGCACTCATCCACGATAGACTCGGCCTCATCGGGGCCAAGATGTTCTGCGACCGGGGCGCCTGCGGCTCCTGCACCGTGATCATGAATCACCGTCCCATCCTCTCCTGCATGACGCTGGCCATCGAGTGCGACGGCGCCTTCATAGAGACCGTTGAGGGCATTGCCGCTGCCCATCATCCCCTCATCGAGGCCTACGTCACACACCACTGCATGCAGTGCGGCTACTGCACCCCTGGCTTTGTGGTTACCGCGAAGGCACTCCTCGACCGGAACCCTGACCCTACGGAAGACGAGATACGGGAGGCCCTCTCCGGCAACCTCTGCCGCTGTGGTACCTATCCCCAGCATCCAAAAGCAGTGGCTGAGGCAGGGAAGATACTGCGGGGAGAGTAACTAGATGGACGACGAACGCGAAAAGATCATAGCGCCCGAAAACAGCATGAGGCCTGACAAGTATCCTCTGGAGCAATACAGCTCCATAGGGAGACGGGGGCTTGCGCGTAAAGACGGGTATGAGAAGGCAACCGGGTATGCTGTATTTACCGCTGACGTCAACCTGCCGGGGCAGCTATGGCTCCGCATTCTCACCTGTCCGTATCCCCACGCCCGCATCAAGGCCATGGATGCGGGTAAGGCAGAGGTTGTACCTGGAGTGAGGGCCATACTGCGCTACGACGATCCGGAACTGCCCGAACGGGCGGACGTGAGCGGTCACTTCGGAAGGGGAAACGATGGATACCAGCCGGTCCTCGACAGGTGCGGCTACTGGCAGGGCATGCCCATGGGTGTTGCCGTGGTGGCTGATACGGAAGATATCGCCAATGCAGCGCTGAAGCTGGTCGAGATCGAATGGGAGGAACGACCCTTCAACCTGGACCAGGAAGAAGCGCTGAAGCCGGGTGCGCCATTGTCAAACCCGGAAGCGTTCCCCAATGGCAACTTCATACTCCCATCCATGACGCTGCAGGCCACGAGGGTCTGGGGCAATCCGGACGAGGGTTTCAAGGATTCAGACCGGATCATCGAGTGGCGAATGAGAAAGGATAAAGAAAACTGGGTGGGACCAGAGCGTCCCAACGGCCTCTTCAGGTGGAACGGACGCTACCCGGAGTTGTGGCTCAAGCATCAGCGGC
>Ga0102851_10000514_pt1 | contig 19699 bp, 15 predicted proteins | sample Mud3Dept3metaG_FD_79558 | JGI IMG/M metagenome (GOLD analysis project Ga0102851, IMG submission 79558) | Freshwater wetland microbial communities from Ohio, USA, analyzing the effect of biotic and abiotic controls - Mud 3 Core 4 Depth 3... | ecosystem: Environmental > Aquatic > Freshwater >... | reverse complement strand
TTTTAGAATTTTTTATATTTGATCTGTATAAAAAAGACAACCCTGGCCGGTTGTCTTTTTTTTGTGACGCACTTTAAGAAACCTCCGGCAAGTACTACTCCGATTGGTCTTTATCGAATTCCAACTTTTCATTCCCAAAAATAATTATGATATAAATCATACGAAAATAATTAAATGACTCATTTGTCATCTATTAATTGTTGTTTACTTTTGTATAGATTAATTATTAAAAAAAATAAATCAAGTATAATTCTAATTAACTAAACGAAAATGGAAACCTTAGATGTCACAAAAATTGAGCCCAGGCTCAAACACCCTACAATCTTTCAACACTATGATGCACTTCTTGGTGGTGAAGCATTTATTATTCACAATGACCATGATCCGAAACCACTCTATTATCAGTTAATTGCAGAGCGAGGCGAGACTTTTAATTGGGAGTATCTCGACGAAGGTCCGGAATTTTGGAAAGTTCGCATAACGAAATTAAATCTGGGAGAAAAATCAAGTACGATTGGTGAACTCGTCGCAGCCGACTATAGAAAAGCGGAAGTGTTCAGAAAATTCGGATTGGATTTTTGTTGTGGCGGAGCTAAAACACTCAAGGATGCCTGCTCTAAAAGAGGCGTTAACGTTGAAGAGGTAGAAGCTGCCCTTGAACAAATTGAAAATATGCCAATAACAAGCGGACAAGATTTTAATAGTTGGTCGCTTGATTTTCTCGCTGACTATATTTTAGCGACACATCACAAATATGTTGTGAACTCATTACCGATGCTTTATGAATTAACCCGAAAAGTTGCCAGAGTTCATGGAGACAGACATCCGGAGTTGCTTGAAATTGCCTCACATTTCAATAATGTTGCAGAAGAACTAAGTTCTCATATGCAAAAAGAAGAACATATTTTGTTTCCATATATCAAGGAATTATACAATGCAAAAGTGGCGGGTTCAAAAATCAGTCCCCCTCCATTTGGAACAATTCAAAACCCAATAAATATGATGGAAGCTGAACATGTTGCTGTCGGGGACGAATTTGAAACAATTAAAACCTTAAGTAACAATTATACCTTACCGGTTGATGCCTGCACATCGTACCGCGTACTTTTCAGCAAACTTGAAGAGTTCGAAAAAGATCTTCATCAACACATTCATTTGGAAAATAATATTCTTTTTCCAAAAGCGATTGAACTTGAAAAAGAACTTCTTGAATAAATTGAATTGGAATTAATATTCCTTTACCAATCGTATTAAAAATCGGAAGTACATAAAGGTGAACAAGTGATTTCAAGTCATCAAACGGGTTATTTATATGGGGATGTTGTATTTTATTTCAGTATTCGTGCACATTGTTTGTGCTTCATTTTGGATTGGAGGAATGCTGTTTCTTCCACTCGTCATTTTGCCGGGAATCCGAAATCATCCGGACAGGTTTATGCTGCTTTATAATACCGGAATAAAATTCAGATTTTTTGGTTGGTTTGCCCTCTTAATTTTAATCATCACCGGATTTTTAAATGCATATCTCCGGGGATTGCCGTTTACCTACGAATTTTTTACGGAAACAGGTTATGGAAAATTATTAAGTTACAAACTCATCCTTTTTGTCGTTATGCTTTTAATAAGCGGTGTTCATGATTTTTTTCTAGGTTCAAAAGCCGTCGATGAAATGAAAAAGGCATCTTCAACCAGGCTTAAATTAATTGCACGCTGGAGCGGACGACTCAACCTTCTTCTGGCATTAATTATCGCTTTTTTAGGCGTAGTTATTTCCAGGGGAGGTTCTTTGTGAGAATAAAAAATAATAAACAGATTAAAAAAACATTAGAGTTTAAAAGGAAATCTGCTATTCAATTAAAGAATTATGAAAATTGACAGTACAACACGAATTTCAGTTATCATTAAACACAATAATGAAGCGATTGACGCGATTGCTTCAATAAATCCGCATTTCAATAAGCTAAGAAATCCAATTTTAAGAAAAATTTTGGCTCCGCGCGTTTCTATTGCCGATGCTGCGAGAATCGGAAAATGTTCCGTTGATGAACTCCTTGTAAAATTAGAAAAAATTGGATTTGAGATTTCGTCCGGGCCAATTCTGAAAAAGGAAAATGGTCTTACAAAATCAAATCAACTTACTGAAGAAGCAATGAACTCCGAAAAAAAAGAAAGCCTGGACGTACGACCTATTCTTGAATCCGGAAAAGATCCGTTTAATGCAATTATGGAAAAACTTTCTAAACTACAGCCAGGATACATTCTTGAAGTAATTAATTCATTTGAACCTACACCTTTAATCAAAATCCTTGAAAAAAAAGGATATAGTACCGAGGTAAAAGATCAAGGCGAAATTATTTATACGTACATCCGTCAAATTCAAACTAAAAAAATTGCAGAAGGTGATCAAAAAAAATTGTTCGCCGTTTCAATCGATGAATTTGAACAGGAAAAAAGTAAATTCAAAAACAAACTCACTGAAATTGATGTCAGAGATCTTGAAATGCCATTGCCAATGGTTACAATTTTAAATGAAATTGAAACGCTCTTACCTGATTCTGCTTTATTTGTCCATCACAAAAAAATACCCCAATATCTTTTGCCCGAATTAGCAGATCGGAATTTTAAAACGTGGTACACCGAAATCAAAGAAGGAAATATTCAATTATTAATTCACAGATAAATGCAATCGATAGCAAGCCAAAATGCACCTGGTCCTTCAGTAATAATTCCTCATTTTCTGGTTGGTGGATTGGTATTGCTCGTTTTTACTGTCTTGCTGTTTCTGTCTGCAGAGTCTTTGACACAACATTTTTTCAATCCAAAAATACTTGCGCTTACACATCTTTTAGTTCTTGGCTGGATTACCATGATTATTTTCGGTGCGCTCTATCAGCTTATCCCGGTGATCATGGAAACCAAACTTTTTAGCGAGTTGCTTGCAAAAATTTCTTTTATTTTACTCACCGTCGGCACGTTATTATTAACCCTTTCGTTTTGGAATTTTTGGCTGGGCACTTACCTCATTTTTTCCGGATGTATTATAACCCTTTCCGTTCTCCTTTTTTCGATTAACGTTTTGTTTACAACAAGATCTTCAAAGATAAAAAGCATTGAAAAAAAATTTATTTTTACTTCAACTATCTGGCTTGGATTTACTGTTTTAATGGGATTGATTTTAGCAATCAATCTTTCATTTCCTTTTCTTTCAACACCACATATTGAATTACTTAAACTCCATGCACATGCAGGAATAGTAGGTTGGATTATTCAATTAATTATCGGCGTTGGAAGTAAAATCTTACCGATGTTTTTAGTTGCACACGGAATGAATAAAAAGAAATTGGTTTTTTCGTATTACACAATTAACAGTGGACTTTTTGTTGGAATTTTTTCAATTTATTTTTCATGGCATTTTATTCTGATCCTGGCAAGCGGTGTAGTAGTTCTTGGTTTATTAGCCTTTCTCTCATATCTCTACGAAGCATATCGCATTCGCGTTAAGAAAAAACTTGACCCCGGAATGAAACAATCCTTCGTGTCTTTTTTTATTCTCCTGTTTCCAATTTTACTGGTCCTTCTTTTTAGTTTTGATCCGGATCTAATTTCTTCGCTTTCAATTCCGCTTTCAATTGTTTATGGCAGCACGCTGATGATTGGTTTTATTACGTCGCTCATTATGGGACAGACATACAAAACACTCCCTTTTATTATCTGGTTAAAAGTTTATCGCGGACACGTTGGAAAAATAAAAATTCCGTTGCCAAAAGAACTTTACAATGAAAACATAGCAATAGCACAACGTTGGGTTTTTAATTCCGGATTTATCATTGTAACCGGAGGAATTTTATTGGTACAAAAAGATGTTATTAAAACCGGCTGTTTATTCCTGATCCTGGCAACACTTTTCTACAATTTTAATCTCTTCAAAATTATTTTTCATAAACCAAAAACATATGCTGCAACGAACGCTTAATACGAAAGAACAAGAAATTTTTGAATCGCTGAAAGCAGTCATTGATCCTGAATTAATGGTTAACATTGTTGATCTCGGACTCGTTTACGACGTTCGTTTAGATTTTGAAAACAAAAAAATAAATATCTCAATGACGCTTACCTCACCCGGTTGCCCGCTGGGAGAAGTAATTATGGAAGATGTGAAACAAGTAACAAAATCAATAAACGCTGATTTTGAAGTGGAAGTAAACTTAATTTGGGAACCAGCCTGGACGCTCGACTCAATCTCTGAAAAAGGCAAAAATATTTTAGGAAGAAACTAATTAAAACCGATGCTATCACACAAATGTAAATATGCAATCCGCGCCGTATTATTTCTTTCAATTACACGAAAGAATAACGAATTAATAAGTGGCAAACAAATTTCAGATGAGCTGAAAATTCCCGCAGCTTTTACCGGAAAAATTTTGCATCAACTTACAAAGGAGAAGATAATTTCTTCAACTAAAGGACCAAAAGGCGGCTTTTTTCTGTCTGAAGAAAATCTTGAAATTCCGCTAATAAAAATTGTTGAATCAATAGACGGACTTTCTTATTTTACGGATTGTGGACTTGGACTCAAAACGTGTTCAGAAAAACAACCTTGCCCGATCCACAAAACTTATAAAGTAAGCAGAGATTCATTGCGGAATCTATTTGAAACAAAAAAAATAATTGAACTTTCAAAAGATGTAAAGCTCCGAAAAATATTTCTTGTAAATTAAAAATTTCGTCAATTCAATTAAATAATAAAAAACCTTCGTCCTTAATCAGATTAATAATTTTCTTTGTAACATAATAAAAAACAACCATGCTCGTAAAAGAATTTAAAACAAACTGTTCCCTGTACGAAAATTTTGAAATCTGGGATATCGAGAATATAGACTCTTTTTTTAAAGGAAATTCAATTCTTAAAACAATTTTTGCCAAGGATTATCAAATGACTGTATCAGAATTAAAATCAAGGCGTCATGAAATTGCAGATACCGATATGCTCATCATACAAAAATCACTTGATCAGATTGGAGACAAACATTTTTTTATTTTCACTTACCACGATGATAATCATTCTGAGCTTGTTGAAATGCAAATGATGAAACAAATGAACTTTGGAATTGATATTGAACAAATAGCGAAAGACCATCTCTATGTTGTGATAATGGATAAAAAATCAGGAGAGGTTCCGTTTTTTTAGAAATAAATTCCCGTCAATTTCGCCGTATCGATTCTTTGCTAAGTATTTCTGACAGAACATGCTATTTTAATTGATAGTTCGTGTTGTTTCCACTATTTTTTTCCTGATTCATCATTTCGTTTTCCACGGCAGTATCTTAAGTCGTTAAAAGTGTATATTTGTTTGCATCTGATCTAACACTATTATGACAACAGAAAAATCGAAAAAATTTAAGGGTCCCAGCTTAATCGTACAGATTTTTCTGGGAATGATTTTAGGTATTCTCGTAGGTTATTATTGGGCAGATGTTGCGCCACACTTCCAAATTCTGAGCGATATTTTTATGCGATTGATCAAGATGATTATCGCGCCACTTGTATTTGCTGTATTAGTTGTTGGTGTTGCAAAAGTTGGCGACTTTAAATCAGTCGGAAGAATTGGTGCAAAGACATTACTTTATTTTACTGGCGCTGCAATTATTTCTTTGCTTTTAGGATTACTCATCGTCAACATCGCTAAGCCGGGCAAGGTGATGGCGCTTGACATTCCTGATACGCAAAAAGATAGTCTTATAATTGACAATACGTTAATTGTAGTGAATTCTGAAACGATGCAAATTGATTCATCCTTCGCTGTTGCAAAACAATTTGAAGGAACAGTTGGCACAGTAAAAAATTCAAAAGGATTCGACGCAGAAAATTTTCTTGCTCACATCATCCCTGAAAGTGTGATTGAATCAATGGCAGGAAATGACATTTTACCAATTGTTGTATTTGCAATATTTTTTGGTATCGCATGCGCATCAGTCGGAGCAAAGGGAAAAATTGTTGTTGACTTTTTTGATTCTATTTCACACATCATGTTCAAGGTCACAAATTACGTAATGGCCTTTGCGCCATTTGGAGTTTTTGGTGCATTGGCAGCAGTTGTGGCCGCGCAAGGACTTAGTGTTTTAACAGGTTATGTTTACCTGATAGGAACTTTTTACCTGGGCTTGTTACTATTTATTTTTGGAATTCTTTTCTTGATTTGTCAAGTTATGAAGATCAAATTTTTCAAATTACTCGGACATATCAAAGAACCTATTCTTCTTGCTTTTAGTACTGCAAGTTCCGAAGCAGCAATGCCAAAAACAATTGAATCACTCGAACGTTTTGGCTGCGGAAACAGGATAATTTCATTCGTACTTCCGTTAGGTTATTCTTTTAATCTTGATGGTTCGATGATGTATATGACTTTCGCAACAGTGTTCATTGCACAAGCTTATGGTATCGATATGACAACCGGAGATCAGATTACAATGCTCCTTATTCTGTTAATTACAAGTAAAGGCATGGCCGGAATTCCAAGAGCGTCATTAGTAGTTATTGCAGGAATGTTAACGCACTTCGGAATTCCCGTTGAAGGACTTTTACTTCTCTTAGGTATAGATCAAATTCTTGACATGGGAAGATCAGCAACAAATGTTGTTGGTAATGCTGTTGCAACGGCTGTCGTCTCTAAATGGGAAGGTGAGTTGCATGAGTTTAAAAAGGAGCCGGATATTGATAGGATGAAACTTGATTAATCCCCCGCCCCCGGACCATGATTTAGGGATTGAAGGAATTGCTTGATTTTGGTTTTCTTATTAATTGAAGATTCAATTGCACAATTTGCAGCAAAAAAAAATCACGGTAATCCTTAAATCCCCCACCCCCGGACCATGATTTAGGGATTAAAGGATTTGCTTGATTTTGGTTTTCTTATCAATTGAAGATTCATTGCACAATTTGCAGCAAAAAAAAATCATGGTAATCCTTAAATCCCCCACCCCGGACCATGATTTAGGGATTAAAGGAATTGCTTGATTTTGGTTTTCTTATCAATTGAAGATTCATTGGACAATTTGCACAGCGTAATATCATGGTAATCCTTAAATCCCCCACCCCCGGGACCATGATTTAGGGATTAATGGATTTGGTTGATTTTGGTTTTCTTATCAATTGAAGATTCATTGGACAATTTGCAGCAAAAAAAAATCATGACAATCCTTAAATCCTTCCCAATCAAGGTCCAGAAGGGGGGGATTAACTCGCACCTTTCAATATTTTATTATTATGTACTCTCTTAAACTGAAGGCTGGGAGCGCCAAAATTTATAAGTAAACCAATCGCCATATTATATGCCTCGCAATAATTCATGGCCTGATTAAGGTGTCCATCCTCTAATTTTATTAATGCCTTAAGCTCAACCATTATTTTGTCTTCAACGAAAAAATCAACACGACGGCGTCCAACATACTGATTGCGGTAAAAGATATCCATTTCCATTTCTCGCTGGAAATTCAGGTTGGCTCTCGCCATCTCAATCTCTAAAGCTCTTTGATAAATTACTTCCTGGAAACCATTGCCCAATTGTTTGTGCACTTCCATTGCACAACCGATTATTTTCTTTGTTAATTCTTCATGCAACATAATCCAATATTTTTAAAGAACAAAATAACCTTGCCGAATCTGAATAAACCAGAAGAATTTCAAATTGTTAATAAAAAGAGTCCGAACAAAAACCCCGGACGTTCACCAATTTAAAGACTCGCTTTTAATTAACTCACGCTAAAAAATAAACTGACGTTGTCGCGAGGCTTCCGGACGAATTCAGCGTGACTTCTACCTACTGATAATCTCAAAAAAAACGCTCCGAACAAAAGTCCGGAGCGTTTACTATTTTATTAAAAAGAAATTAAATTAAGAAAGTCATCGACGCCGGCTGAGCGGAGTCGAAGCCAAGCCCTAATTCCCTTTTCCTTCCATTTCAGATTTTAAAGCTGACAACGCATCCAAGTCACCTAAAGTAGATTTCTCGTTTGAATCGTTGATCTCTTTCACCGCTTTATTTCCTGATGAAGCTGAAGTAGACGGTTTCTTTTTGCCTTTTGACGGCATGTCTTCTCCTTCTTCGAAAGTACGTGTGTGAGACACAACAATTTTCTTGCCTTCTTTGTTGAATTCAATCACTTTGAAATCAAGTGTTTCTTCAACAACTGCATTGCTGCCATCTGCTTTTCTCAAATGTTTTTTAGGACAAATTCCTTCAACACCATATGGCAATGAAACGATTGCTGCTTTGTCTTTTTTCTCTTCAATGATCGTTCCTTGATGAACTGATCCTTCAGCGAAAGTAGTTTCAAAAACATCCCATGGATTTGTTTCAAGTTGTTTATGACCCAAAGCAATTCTTCTGTTATCTCTGTCTAATTCTAAAACAACAACATCTAATTTATCGCCGACTTTGCAGAACTCAGATGGATGTTTAATTTTCTTAGACCATGAAAGATCCGAGATATGAATTAAACCATCAACACCTTCTTCTAACTCAACGAATACACCAAAGTTTGTAAAGTTTCTTACAGTTGCAGAATGTTTAGATTCAACAGGATATTTTTGTTCAATATCAGCCCAAGGATCCGGCATCAATTGTTTAATACCTAACGACATTTTTCGTTCGTCTCTGTCTAATGTCAAAATAACTGCTTCAACTGTATCTCCAACTTTTAAGAAATCCTGGGCAGAGCGTAAATGCTGTGACCATGACATTTCAGAAACGTGGATCAATCCTTCTACTCCCTGGGCGATTTCGATAAATGCACCATAGTCAGCAATAACAACAACTTTACCGGTTACTTTATCACCAACATTGATTTTTTGATCAAGCGCATCCCAAGGATGTGGTTGCAATTGTTTTAATCCAAGTGCAATACGTTTTTTGCTATCATCGAAATCTAAAATTACAACGTTGATTTTTGAATCAAGTTGTACAATTTCTTCCGGATGATTTACGCGACCCCAAGAAAGGTCAGTGATGTGAATTAATCCATCAACACCGCCCAAGTCAATGAACACACCGTAAGAAGTAATATTCTTAACAGTACCTTCAAGCACTTGTCCTTTTTCTAAGCCACCAATAATTTGTTTCTTTTGTTCTTCCAACTCAGCTTCAATAAGCGCTTTGTGAGATACAACAACATTTCTGAATTCAGGGTTGATTTTCACAACTTTGAACTCCATATTTTTTCCGACATATTGATCGTAATCACGAATTGGTTTAACATCAATTTGCGATCCCGGTAAGAATGCTTCAATTCCGAAAACATCTACAATCAAACCACCTTTAGTTCGGCATTTTACGAAACCTGTAATAATTTCACCTGTGCGTAAAACATCATTTACACGTTGCCATGCACGGTGAGTTCTTGCAGTTCTGTGAGACAATACAAGTTGTCCTGATTTATCTTCTAATGATTCAACATAAACCTCAACAGTGTCACCAACTTTTAAATCCGGATTGTAACGGAATTCGTTAATCGCAATAACACCTTCTGATTTATAATTTACGTTGATCACAACTTCTTTCAACGTTAACGCGATAACTGTACCATCAACTACTTCTTTCTCTGCAATAGAGTTTAAAGAGTTGTCATACATTTTATCCAATTTCGCCATTTCGGCTTCTGAATGACCTTCGTTTTCATACGCGTGCCAATCAAATTCTACTTTTACAGGAGCCGGTTTAATAACGGCAACTATATCAGCTACTTCTTCATACAACGGTTCATCATTGTTTTTTGTAGAAACTTCGGCAGCAACTAAATCTGCTTCTTCATCTACTACTTTGCGAATTGCCGCTTTTACTTTTGTTGTTGATTTTGCGTCTGCTTTGACATCAGCATTTTTTGCTGTGATTTTGGTAGCAGTCTTTTTCTTTGCGTCTGAATTTTTCTTTTCGTCAGACTCTTTATTTTTCTTTTTCTCTTCAGCCATTGCTTTAGATTTGTATCTCATCTTCCCGATGTTGATGAGAGCGTTTTACATTTTCCGATTCGGTTTTCGGCCATTTACTCCTGTAAACGGAGCGCAAAGATACACTATTGGGTTGATTCTTCCAAATGATTTGGCTTTTTTTGGTTGAGGGGTTGAAAAGTTTAATTAGTTGAAGAGTTGAAAAATTTATTAAGAAATACTAATTCGGCTAACGGCCTTCTCTCTTAACAAGAAGGATTGAGGGGGATAACAGGGAAATCCAGCCTATTTATTTTTACACTTTTTTGAATTTTATTTTTTTGAAATTTATTGTCATGCCTTTTCAATTAAACATTATCATCTACGCTCTTCCCTTTTCAGTCTTACATATTATTACTAATTTTGCCCACAAATTATTTCAAACTAAAAATATGAAAGACGTCTATATAATCGCCGCAACACGAACTCCAATAGGAAGTTTTGGCGGAGCATTATCAACTGTATCTGCAACTCAACTTGGAGCTGCTGCTATAAAAGGTGCATTAAACCAATCAGGAATTGATCCTAAATTAATTGATGAAGTTTTTATGGGCAATGTTTTGCAAGCTAATCTTGGTCAGGCTCCTGCTCGTCAGGCTGCTTTGTTTGCAGGGCTTGGAGATAATGTTCCTTGTACAACTGTAAATAAAGTTTGTGCTTCGGGAATGAAAGCAATTAGTCTTGCTGCTCAAAGTATTTTAACGGGAGACAATCAAATTGTTGTAGCCGGCGGAATGGAAAACATGAGTTTGGTTCCTCATTATTATAATGCACGGGTTGCTACCAAATTGGGTGATGTTAAAATGATAGACGGAATGGTGAAAGATGGTTTGACTGATGTCTATAACAATGTTCACATGGGTGTTTGCGCTGAAAAATGTGCAACCGAAAAAAATATTTCAAGAGAAGACCAGGATAAATTTGCAATTGAATCTTACAAACGATCTGCAGCTGCATGGGCCGCCGGAAAATTTAAAGATGAAGTTGTTCCTGTTTCTGTTCCGCAAAGAAAAGGTGATCCGATTATTTTTTCTGAAGATGAAGAATATAAAAATGTAAATCTTGAAAAAATCCCAACACTTGGACCAGTATTTGACAAAGCAGGAACTGTTACCGCAGCAAACGCATCAACATTAAATGACGGCGCATCTGCATTAATTCTTGCAAGCGCAGAAGCTGTTGCGAAATACAATTTAAAACCTATCGCAAAAATTAAATCTTACGCGGATGCTGCTTCAGCACCTGAATGGTTTACCACTGCGCCATCTTTAGCTGCTCCAAAAGCAGTTGAAAAAGCAGGATTAAAAATTTCAGATATTGATTTTTGGGAACTAAATCAAGCCTTCGCAGTTGTTGGTATTGTTAATACACGGGAAATGAAATTAGATCCTGCAAAAGTTGATGTAAATGGTGGTGCAGTTGCTCTTGGTCATCCGCTTGGAAGTTCAGGTTCAAGAATTATTGTCACGCTTATAAATGTACTGAAACAAAATAAAGGAAAATATGGTGCTGCCGCAATCTGCAATGGCGGCGGCGGTGCATCTGCCATGGTTATCGAAAATGTTTAGTCGATAAAACCAACCTGTTTATCTTACATTACGTTATATTTGTATCTACAAATTAGATTGTTATGTTTAAAAAATTAGTCCTTCTTTCAGGATTGTCCGTTGGAGCAATTTCATTTTCTCAAAATCTTCCAACAGTTGTCAGCTACGAAGTAGATACAATTTGTGAACTTGATTTTGGCTACGGAGTTTATAATCTTGTTATCGAAGATCTGGATAACGACAGTACTTTTATTACTGTAACAGGTTTCGATGCAGGTCTTATAGCGTGGACGTGGGTTTATGTTCCGGCCAGTTATGATCCCGGATCATCTCTGAGAACTTTTCAGATTGAAGTTAGCGCTAATGGATCTTTGCCTGCAGGTGTTACCTTATCTAACCTTACAATACAAATTGAAGGAAGCGGTTTAGGCGGAATAGATGCGGGAGTAACAACTACAACTTTAAATAATATTGGTGTTATTCAAGGTCCGGCCCTCACAATGGATTTTTCATCTGCGACTTTTTGCAGTAACGGAAATCCTGTAGACATAGCTCCATACGTAAGTCCGGTTGGAGGAAATATTACTTACGCTAATGGAGCTGTCACTCAAACTTTTGATCCTGAAATTTATTTTTCTAATCCGGGTGACGGAATAGTTTATGAATACACAGATTTAAATGGATGCAGTGCAAGTCAGTTGCAGATGATAAGTGTATATAATGCTCCGGTAGTTAATGCTTCCGGAAATGCAAGTACTTGCGGAAATGCAGACGGATCTGCAATTGCAACCATAACCGGTGGATCTTTTCCTTATGATGTTTATTGGACAACCGGATTTTCTGAAAATGTATCCGGTACTTCTATGATCAGTAATTTATCTTCCGGAACTTATTATGTAAACGTTGAGGATTTTAACGGATGCAAAGCCGTTGGAATTGCACAAATCAGCGATGGTGATTTAGATGTGACAGAAACAATTAGTCAAGAATCGTGTGATCATCAAACATTTGACGGAAGTATTTTGTTGGACGTAATTTCAACAAATGGAACAGTTGATTATGTTTTTTGGAACAATGGTCAAACAACAGAAGATCTAACAAATATTCCTGCAGGAGATTACACTGTAGAAATTCATACCGACATGAATTGTCATGGATTTTATACTTACAATGTTCCTTCATCTGCACCACTTGGAATAAATGTTGATGCGTTAAATCCTGCAGATTGTTTTGCAACTGACGGAATTGGAAACAGTGGAATTCAAATTACATCTTGGGGTGGATCCGGAAATTATTTATGGGATTGGAGCAATGGTGCAACGACTGAAGATATAGCAAATATTCCTGCCGGTGTTTATACATGCACGATCACAGATCAGGTTTACGGATGTTCATGGTCATGGACAAAAGCTGTTGAAGATATCAATGCTCCTTATATTTATTTTGATGCCGTGACACAAGCTGATTGTAATGCATCGAATGGTGCTGTTGATGTTTCAATCTGGTCTCCTGCAACTGTAATTAGTAAAGTATGGAACAATGGATATTTAACAGAAGATTTGACAAATGTTCCTGCCGGAATTTATCAATTAACCGTTACAGATATTAACGGATGCTCTTCTACCAACCAAATAAAAATCCTGAATGCAAAACCATATCAACCAAGTCTTTGTTTATTGACGGTTGACACATCATTAATTTACAATCAAATTGTTTGGGAAAAAGACATCACGCAAGAAGTCGCAGGTTTTAATGTTTATCGTGAGACTGCAACGTTTGGAGTTTTTGAACAAGTTTCTTCACGACCTTATGGTTTAGAATCTTTTTATCAAGATAATATCGCGTCACCGATTGATCGTTCGTGGAGATATTCTATCACAACGTATGATGATTGCGGAAATGAATGTTTCCCAAGTTTTATTCACAAAACAATTCACGTAGTTTCAAATACCGCAGACGGAACAAACTTTGATTTGACTTGGGATGACTACGAAGGAATCGCTTATTCAACAGTTGATCTATTTCGATTTGATGCAACCAATGGTTGGATGAACATTGCAAATTTACCTTACGGAACAAATACATATCCTGATGCACCACCGGTAATTGCCGGCCTGGATTATATGGTTTCATTTAATTTATCTGATCCATGTACTTCAACAAAAGCACAAGATCATAACTCATCACGTTCAAATAAAACGGCTTCAATTTTTAATCCGGGAGGTTCTACTGCCCAAATTATGGATGAAGAGTTAGGATACATTTCTATATATCCAAATCCGGCTTCTGACATCGTTACTTTACATGTTGATAAACCGGAACTTTTTCAATCTTATGAAATCACAAATCTGAACGGAGAAATTATTTCTTCGGGAATGATCTATACAAATAACACAGCTGTTTCAACAGAAAATTTAGCTTCAGGCGTTTATCTTATCCGTTTGATTTCTGCCGACAAAATAATTGTAGAAAAATTGGTGAAGAAATAAATAACATTTTTTCAATTTAAATTTAGAGACCTTCCAACCGAAGGTCTTTTTTTTTCGTCTACTCTATCGAATTGTTCGACGAATGACTTTTTCAACGATTCTATTTTTACCTTTGTTTTCTTTTAAACTCATCTGATTATGAAAAGATCTTTACTAATAATTTCATTTTTATCATTAACCGCGATATGTTTTTCGCAAAATCTTCCTACACTTTTAAGCTGGCAAGTTGATACTATGTGTCAAAGCACAACAGGTAATGTAGTTCACACAATTCAGGTTCAGGATCTTGATGCTGATGATACATATATTATAATTGACAGTTATGATCCGGGAGACTTTGTTAGTGTTAATACAGATAATCCCGCACCGGTTGGCGGACAACTTATCCGCACCTTTACTTTCACTGCCACTGCAAGCACCGGCTTGACTCCGGGTCTTAATTTATCTAATATCGCAATTTCAATTTTTGGAAATGTTGGAAACGACGGCGGATACACAACAGAATTAATTACAAATGTTCCTATCTATGGTAACTTAGGGGTAACAGCAGATTTCAGCGCGTTGCAATTATGTGCAAACGGGAATCCTGTTGATATTAGTTCTTACGCTACCCCCGCAGGTGGTCAATTTTCGTGGGTTTCTGAAAATGGGTATATGTTCGATCCTCAAATTTATTTTGCCCAGGGAGGAACAAGTATCGATTATTATTATGTTAACGGTGCAGGATGTACAGGTGGCCTGACCACGGCTGGTCCAACAATCCTCGGACATCCGACAGTTACCATAAGCCCATCAAATTCCACTTGCGGAAATTCTGATGGATCTATTATGTCATTTATTTCCGGCGGTCAACTGCCATATAACATTTATTGGTCAACCGGTTTTTCTGAAACAGTTGTAAGTTCTCCTTCTGATATATTAAATCTTTCTGCAGGAAATTATTACGCAAATGTTACTGATGTGAACGGATGCAAAGCTGTCGGACTTGCCCAAATAAGCGACATTGAAGTTGACGTAATTGAAGTTATTACTGATGAGACTTGTATGTATGCAAGCCAGGATGGATCTGTTCTGCTGACTATTGTTCCTACTCTTGGTTCTGTTAATTTTATTTATTGGTCAAATGGCCAGCAGGGTGATATTTTAACCAATGTTCACAAAGGAGAATATTTAGTTGAGGTGAGAACAACTGCCGGATGTGAAGCTAATGCCTCTTATTTCGTTTCTGCTTTGCCAACTATTTATGTTTCTAATGCAAACTCAATTGATGCATTTTGCAGTAACAGTGATGGCGCTATTGATTATGATATTTTAGGAGGTTCAGGTGCATTCAGTTTTCTCTGGAATACCGGTGCAACTTCAGAAGATTTATTTGGTGTTCCATCCGGTACATACAAATGCGTTGTGACAGATATTTCTACAAGTTGCACGATGGAATATGAACACAACGTTTATAGCATGAATGGACCAGGCGCATCAGTAGTTCAAATTATCGAACCAAAATGTGGAATGGCGGATGGAATGATCAATATTGATGCTTATCAGTTTTCTGCTCCGGTTATAAGTGTTTCATGGGATTCAGGACAAACAACTGAAGACTTGACAAATGTTGCTGCCGGTGAATATGTTGTAACAGTAACTGATCTGGACGGATGTATTTTCAACCAGACAATCGTACTTGAAAATGCAATTCCGGTAAGACCTGAGATTTGCATGTTAACAGTTGACACATCGCTCATTTATAACGAAGTTGTCTGGGAAAAAGATTTAAGTCAGCCATCCATCGCCGGTTATAATATTTACAGGGAAACTTCAAGTTATGGTGTCTTTGAATTAGTTGCAAATCGTCCTTATGCGCTTGAATCTTTTTATGAAGATAATGACGCTTCTCCGGTTGACCGTTCGTGGAGATATCAATTGTCGTCATATGATGATTGCGGAAATGAAAGTTATTTAACCGATATTCATAAAACAATACACATTGTAACCAACACAACAAATTCAATCGACTATAATATTTCATGGGATAATTACGAAGGAATGAATTATGCATCTGTGGATATTTTCAGATTTGACAGCACCAATGGCTGGGCATCTATCGGAAATGTTCTTTACGGCACAAACACATTTGCTGACACTCCGCCTGTACTTGTTGGTTTGGATTATATGGCTCAATTTAATCTATCTACTCCATGCACCTCTGCAAAAGCGCAAGATCATAATTCATCACGTTCAAATAAAACAGGATCTATTTTTAATCCGGGTGGATCGACTGCACAAATTGAAGATGAAGATTTAGGTTTTATTTCAATTTATCCGAACCCGGCTTCTGATATAGTAACGTTGCATGTTGATAAACCTGAATTATTTCAGTCTTATGAAATCACTAATTTGAATGGTGAAATTATTTCAACAGGAATTATCTATACAAATAATACAACCATTTCCACTGAACATTTAGCAGCAGGAGTTTATATGATTCGTTTGATTTCGACTGAGAAAATAATTGTGGAGAAATTGATGAAAAATTAAAAGAAGTGGCAGGAGCAGTTGCAGGTAGCAGTCGTAATTGTTTTAAAAATTTTAAGAGGAGTTTTCGAAAGAAGGCTCCTTTTTATTTTGATGCTATTATAAATCTATCTGCGCCGCTTAAATCTTTTACAATTTCTGAAGAGTGATAACCGGCTTGATTTAAATGAAGAATAATTTCAGATGAAAATTGCGGATGAATTTCAAAAAATAATTTTCCTCCGGATTTTAATTTGACCATTCCTAATTCAAGAATTCTTTTGTAAAAAATTAACGGATCATTATTACTTACAAAAAGTGCTACATGAGGTTCATGGTCTAAAACATTCGCCTGCATTGCAGGTTTATCCGAATCAGGGATATAAGGAGGATTGCTGATTATAAAATCCAACTGAGTTAAATCCGATAAATCATTTGTAAGAATATCAGCTTTGATAAAAGTAATCCCAGTTTTATTTTCTTCCGCGTTTTTTTCTGCAACAGCAATTGCGTCTGCAGAAATGTCAATTGCAAAGACATTTGATGCTGCGATATTTTTTTTAATTGAGATAGCTATACAACCGCTACCAGCGCCAATATCAAGAATTGTGAGATTTTTTTTATCTCTGAATTCTTTAATTACAAGATCAACTAATTCTTCTGTTTCAGGTCGCGGAATAAGCACTGCGGGAGAAACATTAAAAGTCAATCCATAAAATTCTGTTTTACCTAAAATATATTGGATAGGTTCGTGATGAGTAAGTCGCTCAACTATATCCCGAAACAAAAGTAGTTCTGATTCACTGAGGCGCCTTTCTTCAGTAAGGACTTGAATCCTGGATAAATTAAACTGATAAAAGCAGGTCAGAAAAAAAATACTTTCTATTTCTTTTTCATCGTACGACTTTGCTAATTTTCGTTTAAAATAAGGAAGAAGATCTTTCAGTAAATTGGATGAAACAAACATTTACATACCTGTTATTAGGAAATCTGTTCTTCTGTTTTGAGCACGATTTTCTGCTGATGTATTTGGTAATTTAGGTTTAGCCTCACCAAACCCATCCGATTTTAAACGCGCGTCAGAAACTCCTTTTGAAATGATATAATCCATGACCGCTTTTGCTCTGTTCGCACTCAGTTCTTTGTTGTGAGCAGCATCACCCAAGTCATCCGTGTGTCCCTGAATTGTAACATTTACGCCGGGGTTTTCATTCAGGAATTTTATAAACTGATCAAGAATAAATTTTGAATCATCGGACAAAACATACGAATCCGTATCAAAAAGAATATCATCAATCGTAAATGCCTTACCTACTTCAATGACATCAATTTCCATTTCAATTCCTTTAATGGTCGTTTCAGCCGGATTAACCAAATCTTCAGCCTGTATTAATTCTGTATCAAAAGAAAAACCTTCTTTCTTTAATGAGATCATTACATCCTGTTCTTCATCTGCCCTTACAACAGCCGTAAATTTACCATCATCACCGTTCACTTTTACCTGGATACTTTCTCCCGATTCTTTATAAGAAACTTCAACGATCGCATCTTTCACAGCATTACCTTTTTGATCAGTCACTTCTCCTTTAAAAATTTTCACCGCCTGCGGACGAGCTTCCTCATAAAGTTCGAAATAGAAAATATCATAACTATTTGTATTCACATTTCTGAAAGTATAATAAGCGACATGGCCGTCATACGAAACAACTAAACCTACTTCATTCTGTTCTGAATTAATTGGAAAACCAATATTAGTTGGCGCCATCCAGTTTCCTTTTTCATCTTTTCTTGTATAAAAAATATCTGATCCGCCGGCACCTAATCTTTCTGTAGAACAATCAGAAACAAAATAAAGTGTTTCGCTGTCCTGGTGAAGGAAAGGAGCCTTATCGTGACCTTCTGAATTAATCGATCCGGGGACGGGTTTTGCCATCGTCCATTTTCCATCTTTTCCACGTGTTGAAAAATAAATATCTGTCAGTAAACTTCCTTCTCTCCACGTTGCAAAATAAAGTGTATTTCCATCTGCGGAAAGTGTTGGTTGTGCTTCCCATCCATCAGGCGTATTGATTGCGTTACCAAGATTCTCAAGCGGGGTCCATGTAAAATCGTTTCCGCCTTCTCCCGATCTTTCAAAACGCGTGACGAAGAGATCACAATTAGCATGATCCTGGTAATTTACTTCCTGGCAAGCACAAATGAACATTTCCTTATTATCAAGCGACAATGAAACACCGCCGTAATTTGTATACTGAACTGTATTAAATGGTTTCTTTAAACGATCTCCCGCGTCAAAATCAGATTTAATATCCGGACGCAAGCTCACTGTAAATTCTTCGACTACGGTTGCAACCACACCACCACCATCATCGGGGCCTTTTCGTGTATAAAAAATTAATTCACCGTCGGGTGAAATCATAGGTAAATATTCATCATCCGTTGTACTTACGTTGCTTACTTTGACGGGCTTAAAAGGCACAAGGTTATTATAAAATTTATCAAAAAATTCCATTTCAGGGAGCACCTCTTCTATCTCGGTTTTATGAACGGTATATTCATCACCATAACGCGAAGGGTCATCACTTTTAAATGCTAAAAAAGCTTTGAAATATTTTGCAGCATCTGCTTTATTACTGAGCAGGTAATTAATAAATCCTAATTTGTAATAAGTGTCAGCATTAAATTCAGGACAATAAAAAAGGACTTCTTTGTATGTCTTCGCTGCGCCTTCGTAAGCTGTTTTCAGTTGTGCAAAATTTGCCCGTCCTTCGTCATAACTTGCCTGAACACTTTCTGCGTGGGCAAAATTAAATTGGGCAAAAGAGTAATAGACATAAGCATTTCCGGGTGCCATTTCAATAGCAGTTGTATAAAATTGACGACGTTCCATTTTGTCATTTTTCTCACTTTCGGCCTGGGCCAGAACTTTCATGGTTTTTTTATCAGGTTCAAAGCATGCCTCGTTCGGTTCATCCTGGGATAAAACCGGTGAACTAAAAAAAATGACAAATAATAAGGACAGGAAAAAAGGGTAGAATCGCATCGTATAAATTACTTTAGGTATAAGGGTGAGTACAATAATTATTCCATTTCTCTATACTCGAAAAATGCGTTTTGGTTACATTCAAATCATCAAAAAAAATCAGAAATAAAACCGCATTACAAGGTCTAACG
>Ga0102851_10000513_pt1 | contig 19711 bp, 18 predicted proteins | sample Mud3Dept3metaG_FD_79558 | JGI IMG/M metagenome (GOLD analysis project Ga0102851, IMG submission 79558) | Freshwater wetland microbial communities from Ohio, USA, analyzing the effect of biotic and abiotic controls - Mud 3 Core 4 Depth 3... | ecosystem: Environmental > Aquatic > Freshwater >... | reverse complement strand
ACTGTTTCTTGTAAAAATCGAAACAACCTAAAGATATGTCGTCTGAGAACAGGAATAAAACCTGATACTCTTAAAGGTTATGAAATCCTTTAACAAAATTACGACTGTCAGAAGCCAAAGTCAAATAAATCTAAGTCACCTCGTTTTTAAATCATGGAGTTAAATTATTATTGTTTCTAAAGTGCGTTTCGTGTTTCAGACCATATTTTAAAGTGGTCGGAGAAGGATGAATTTTACATTTCGTTTCATGGTACAGGATGTTTATGATCAGAGGTGGAATGTTAAGTCGGACCACATATGCAGCGTGATTTTATAAGATTTTTCCTTTACAGGAAAAGCCATTGGTCTTGACCAACGTTGGCTGGAATAAATTGATCCTCCCTGGCTGAAAAATCGTGCATGTGACAGTTGGTTTATTGATAATTAATGTATTTTCGGATATGAAATTAAAACAAAAATACGGCAGTACAGCTTTAGTGGCTGGCGCTTCAGAAGGAATCGGAGCTGCATTTGCAACTCGTCTTGCAGCAGAAGGTATGGACCTTGTTCTCATTGCCCGTCGTCTTAAACCTTTACGGCAATTAGCTGATTTATTAAAAAATAAATATACAGTAGATGTAATCTGCATACAATGCGACCTGGGAACTATTGATGCTTCACGGCAAATTCAGGAAGAATTGAACGGCCGGGAAATAAGTATTCTGGTATACAATGCAGCGGAATCATATATTGGTCCCTTTATTAAAAATTCATTGGAGAATCACTCTCATGCCGCTCAGGTAAATATGCTTACTCCTCTGAACATGATCTATTTATTTGGAGAAAAGATGCTCACAAAAGGGAAAGGGGCAATTATTTTAATGACCTCATTAGCCGGTTTTCAGGGAAGCGGAAATTTATCCGTTTACGCAGCCACAAAAGCTTTTAACCGTGTACTGGGAGAAAGTCTCTGGTATGAGTGGAAAAACAGCGGTGTCGATGTAATAGCCTGTTGTGCAGGTTCTACGGCAACACCTGGTTTTAAGAATTCACATCCTGGAAAAGCAAGCTTCTTTGCTCCCAGAGTGCAGGCTCCGGAAAAAGTGGCGGATGAATGTCTGAAGAATTTAGGCAAACAACCCTCTTGCATCACAGGCAGAGAAAACAGAGCAGCATCCTTCATTATGCAAAAGATTATACCCCGGAAGATGGCTATTAATATAATGGGAGATAATACCCGGAAAATGTACCGGTTATAAATTCTGAATCTCTTTCAACAGGTTCATTTTTTAATAGATAAAAGGAATTATCCGGTAGGGAACTTTTTTAACATAAGTTTTCCATAATTCTCCATATTTGAGTGCACATCTTTTATCGTCATCTCTCTGACGCAAAAATAACAAACCAACATAGTATAACGGATATAACCAGGGCCAGATTAATGTTGGATACCCTGTACAGAGGATGATACCTGTGGCCATTAATATTTCACCTAAATAATTTATATGCCTGCTGATTCCCCAAAATCCGTTTACCAGCAGGATTTTATTGCCATCCGTAATCGCTTCAGGAACTATTCCCAGAAATACTCTCTCAGGATTTTTTTTGAAAAAATACTTCTGCATATTGGCCCCACGGGCTAAAATCCAGCCGACAGAGAAAATAAGAACATATATTGTTAATAACCAGACAGGAGTCTGAGGATCAGGCAAATCTACTGTAGCCCATAAGAATATAGAATAAAAGTATGGGTAAAAGACCATACATCCCCAACCTAACTTGAATCCAATTCTTTCAGCAAATAAATCATAAGTAAAAAGATGAACTTCTTCAAAAATGAGATAATCAAGAACGAAGTAAATAATTAATATATTGGACAATAAGATTCCGGATGAAGCCTGATCCTCGTACAATATCCAATGGTGAGCCGTGAAGCTTAGCGCATTAAGTCCTAACATAGTTGCTCCTGTCAGGTAAAGCCACATTTTTATGTCTACCCTCCCGCTCCAAATCTGAAGATTTTCTATCCTGCCCAGAAAAAGATCTGAAAGAAATGACTTTCGTACAGGAGGACATGGTAGTACAATACCCAGGGTAAAAACGGTACCAAGTATAAATGCTCCTGCCAGCGCTTGCCATCTATGATTGTACAGGTAATCAAAGGGGATCAGGTTAAAATTTCCCAATAATAACCATATTATAAATAAAATAAAAAACACAGTAAAACCATTAAGATGGTATCTCATCTTTTCTGCAGAATTTGGTTTAGGTATATATCCGGTTACCCATCTGCCGGGCAATAAAGCATTCAAAGCAAATATCATTGCATAGATCAAAAATGGTATGAAAAATCCCGCAATATTATCCATAGTAAAATGTTATGACATAAAATTAATATAAAACCTGATTAATCAGAAATTTTTGCGGCAAACAGATACTATAGTGGAAAAGCCGAGGACTTTGACTATAGTTGGCCCGATCAAATTGATCATCCAAATCCGGAGTTAAATACTTGTTGTTTCAATGTATATTAAGCAGTCTGGCTCCATCGCTATCACGCAAAAGCGTGATTTAACGGTCGGCCCGGTGCCAGGTCTACTCCAGGTTTTGAATAAAAATCGGGTGTATTAACAAAAAATGAGCTGGAAATATTTCTCCCCCTGCGGGAACATCATCTGAAATTGAAGGATAGGGCTTTCGATCTGCGATGGCAAGTATATTTGATAACAAAAATGGTTTTTTCTATTTGATTTTTCTTTGAAACCATGGAATGAACATTGATACCTTTTTTCGATATTCTTCATACTGATTTCCAAAATCCTTTAATAATCTCTTTTCTTCCATTTTCACAACAACAGTCAACATAAAAACAAAAATTGCACAGACTATTACAACAGAGGTTATTGAATTAATAATTAGTGCAAAGGCAAGATAAATTAAAAACGTCCCAAATAGCATGGGATTTCTAGTGTTTTTATATGGTCCTGATACGACGAGATTCTTTGTTTTTGGACTTATTTCTATATTTCCTATTTCTACAGGACCCCCTTCTCCAATAGTGTTTTGAATAATCACTGACCAAATTCCATATATTAATCCTGTTATAAGCAATATTATGATAATAATCCATTGTACTATCGAATTCCGGATAATTTCTAATCTATAAACATTATCTAGTAACGAAGTAATTATATAAATAATTGAAGGCACTAATACAATAACAAGTGATCCGCCAACAATATATCCCAATATCATCTTTTTATCTTTATTCATGTAATACCTCTTTTCAGGTTATTTTAAAATCTAATTATTCTATACAGCCCGCCAGCAGGAAGGGCTGATGAAATAAAGCACCCGGAATAATGCCACCTGACTAAATAGTGTTTTATACACAGTCTTATAACAACTTACCCTTTAAGTCAGGAATAAAATATAAATATACTTAATTTAGTGAAAAAGTCAATGGCTCTGACCACCAAAATCCGGAGTTAAATCCTCGTTGTTTACTTGCATATGTAAAGCGTATTCAGACCGTCTTTTGAAGTGGCCGAAGAAGGACGTATTTTACTCTTAGTATCAGGACATGAGTAACCATAACCTTATTGCCGAAACAAAATAATATTTAGATTGTTATACAAAGAAAATTATAATGAAAAGTACCAATCTAACACGGATTACCAAAGACTTCAGAGAAAAATCAATTCTGGTATCACGGGTATTTAATGCTCCAATTGAAAAAGTTTGGCAGGCATTCACCGACAATGAACTTTTAGACCAGTGGTGGGGTCCTTCTCCCTGGAGAGCAGAAACAAAAACAATAAATTTTGCAGTTGGAGGGTATTGGTTGTATGCTATGGTAAGTCCTGATAATCAAAAACAATGGGGACGTATGAATTATCTGGCCATTGACCAATATAAAAGTTTTGAAATTGAGGATGCATTTTGTGATGAAAATGGAAAGCTGAACAATGAACTTCCGGTATCAAAAGGACAAATTGCTTTTGCTAAAACAGTGAACGGAACGGGTGTAGAGTTTAAAACGACATACCCGACAAAAGCTGATTTAGAGAAAATAGTAGAAATGGGGTTTGAACAGGGTATTACGATTTGTCTTGACCAGTTAGAAAGTTTACTAAAGAATAATCCACAGTAAAAGCTGGTTATGTGCAAAAACTTTAACGAGCTTAACTACTTTAGCACACTGTTCTGGCAGTTCGTTGTTTTTTAGTCAGGTTTATGTCGTTTCTTTGCTGTTTTTGATCTGTTCTCCTTCACTCTGAATTCAACAATTCTCTTTACAAGGGCAAATGGAACAGGTTTGTCAAGTGAAAACTGAACTGAGCCTTTCCCTTGTTTGAAGTTCGATAATTCAGCAGAAAATTGTTCGTGTCCTGTCGGTGTTGCATAAAATCCAATATGATTCTTAAATCCGGCAAAATAAACCAGAGGTTTACCATATGTCTTGTATGCAGGCATTCCATAAGCAATACTTTCAACCGCTTCAGGTGCAGCTTTTTTAATAATTGTCCGGATTTGTTTCAAAATTGCCTGTACGTCTGCCGGGAAAGTTGATATATATGTGTCTACTTCATTCATCGGTTATTTCTGCTTGATTACTTTGTCATTTTCAAAGTTCTCGTGATACTCTACTTTGTCGTTTCTGTCATAACGTATCCAGGAACCGTTTTTCTTATGGTTTTTGAAGTTACCTATCTGCCAAAGTTGTCCTGTTTCTCTATAAAATATCCATTCTCCTTCCATCTGTCCGCTTATAAAAGGTCCCTCTGCTTTAATTTTTCCGCTTTTGTAATAAAAAGTAAGTTTATCACCAATAAGCTCGTGAATTTTCTGTCCGTTTGCATAGAACTTTTTGTGTAACATAATCTCTTTATTAAAAATCTGATAATTGTCTTTGTGTCGTTTTTTACAATGACCGCCAATTCGTTTATGTGGCTATTAAAGGTAAACATTATTAACCAATAGCGGAATTGTTGCAGTCTGGTGCCGGTTTTTGCACCAGTATTTGTAAAAAAGAGGCTTGTTCCTTCGCTGCCTTGCTTAACGGTGAATTAAGGCTCGGCCTTATTTGATGCCAGGATTTGGACGAAAATGGGGCATTAAAAAAGGAAATTTTAAGCCTATTGACACTTCAGATTTGTTCTTTGCGCTTTTGAGGCTTCGGCGAAAGCTCCGTACAGGGCATTTTTAAATGAAGCGCAGGCATTGACGTTTTGTCCTTTACCAACCTGTGCAACAGCCAGCTGATAGTAAAATTTCGCTTTGGCTACGGCATCACCTGTTTCAAGGTCCAGTCCTTTTTGTGCATATTCTGCCCCACCGTCGAAATTCTTCTGCTTGTTATACACATCGGCAAAATAGTAGAACAGGTCCTTGTCAGCACCGTATTTTGAAGCTTTATTCAGCAGAATAAGCGCTTCATCGAGTTTATCAGCCTGGTTTGCCTGCGATCCTGCAGCACGAAAATATTCCAGCGCTAAAGCAGATGCCTGTTTTGCCCGTTCATCATCTTTTCCGCTCTCAAGCTTTCCGAGAAATGAATCAATCGTTTCCTCAAAAGCTCCTGCATTATTCTGACTTCTGTATATTAAAGCTTTGTTATAGATTGCAGCAGAGTAGCCGGGGTTGATCAATACAAGCCTGTCAAATGCCCGCAGGGCGTTTTCGTAATCTTTTTTTGCAAAAAATTCCGTACCCATTGTATAATAGCCCTGCACCAGAATCTTCCCGGCATTTTCCTTATTGGATGTGCTGGCGTATTTTTCTGCTGCAGCCTCAGCAGACTTTGCAGCCTTGATTATTTCCAGCGCCGGTTTTTTTTCTTTCAGAGCGTTACTGGCAATCTTAAGATACAATCCCGGCAATACCTGTATGGCTTTTTGTTTGAGATCATTCGTAGTCTCACCAACCTGGTCAGACAGGACAACTACTTTCTCAAATGCATCAATAGCAGCTTTAACATCAGTCTGAATCGACTTCGCCCCTTCATTATATACCTTTATCACATCATTCCGCTCCTGTGCGCTGAGGTTTGTAAAGATAAAAGCCGATACTGCCAGAATCCATGCGATTCTTCTCATTATTTTCATATTCATATTAATTCAGATTATCAGGTTATAATAAACACTTTACTTTTTAAAACCTGTAAAAATAGAAATTATATTTGATTTAACTATTCGTGTACAAATTCATGTCCGGTTTTTGCCGGGCTTTCCTTCACCCGCCCACTGATATAAAAGGTAAAAAATGAACATAAGATGTCAATTACCTGATTAAATGACAAATTTAATCTTCATAAGAATATGATGTAAAATGGATTGCAAAATGCTGCCAGGGGAGAAAAATAATCAAAAGAGGATGTAATGAACGATTTTATCAGCGGGTAATCTTATGTTATTAATCCCTTACAGTTATGCCGCCGGCAAAACACCCACCAGTGTATTCCTGAATTAATATAGTAACTTTTAAAGTCGTACATTTTGGTTTCAACTTTTCCAAGATTTAATCGCTCCGATAGCTTCTTGATGTTCTTCAGTTGCCTTGCCATCATTATTTTATTAACAACAGAAAAAATATAAAAGAATCCTTTTGAGGATATATCAGTATTAAAATAACCTTTTATCTTACACCATAGTTTGGTTGTATTTCCCTGTTCTACAATCCTGTATTCAAAAAACAGGCTTTTCATGTATAAGTTAACCGGTGGATTAACGGGTTCGCAGAAACGACACACTATAAAAGAATTTTCCTCAAATTCGAATATATGAAACGCTAACAGGTAGTGTGTATTAACTTTTAGCGGGGGCAGGTTTTCAATGATATAATCAGGCGATTTTCTGTGTCTGTTATCAATAAAATCATAGCTATAAGGTGCGATGCGCAGCTGTTTTAACCATACAAAAATATCTGATGCACCTGCATCTATTTCAATGCAACGAAGCAGTTCCCTGCAATCAGTATTTGAAATATCAGGCAAGGAGTCAATAAAAAAGTATGGTATAGAATGAGATTTTATCACTTTTTTATACATTTAGCCTTGCCCTCATAAAGGCCTCATAATCAACCATTATGCAATTTAAGAAAATAATACAATAAAAACACCGAATTTTGACTTCTTATCTGTGATTTATGATATTTTATTGGGGATGCGCAAAGATCATCGGCAATATGGCCCGTTCAGACAGTCTGGCTATGATTGTGGTATCTGATTACAAATCTGAATATTAATTAATTTGTCTGAAATCAGAATATTTCTGAAATTTGATACTAACATTATAAAGTTTAATCACTTATCATGGAAATTGGTGAACTGATCTTCATTGGTTTCTGTAGCCTGGCCGCAATTAATGCCATATTCTTCGCAGGTTATTTATGGTTTAAGCGTGACAGAAATATTTACCCGAGTATTATATTGACTTTGTTTATGCTGATTACTGCTTATCGTATAGCACAAATGCTGCTTCACGATATACAGGATGATTTTAACATTGGCATAAACGCCGGAACACTTTTTTTCTTTATCCCGACATTTCCGTTAATTGGTCCTGTTTTATATCTGTATATTAAATCAATTTCAATTAAAGAATTCCGATTCAGGATAAAGCATCTTCTTCATCTGATTCCATTTATATTATTTCTTGGAATTGATCTTCTGAACCGGGATAATTTCCCTCTTTCCCCCGATAATCCTAAGCATTACATAACTTATTGCATACAAATATCAGTTATCCTTATACAGTTTCTGATCTATATAATCATAACGTTTATTTATTCCCGGAAGCTGATGGAAAAGGGTATTGCCGGGAAATTTCCAAAAGAAAATGTAAATCCTTACTGGATAAAAAATATTGCTGTTATTATTTCAGGTCTTTGGCTTATATATGCTTTGTATTGCATACAGACATACATTCGTGCTTATTTTCCGACAAGAGTAATCGAAGCGCTTTACTATTCCTTTCTGAGCTACTGGATTCTCTACAATGAGCTGCGAAACCAGAAAATAACCTCCATAAATAATTTTAACACCAGGTATAAATCCTCTGGGCTCACAGCAGAGGATGCCGTCAGGTACAAATCCATGATTCTTGATTACACAAGTAAAAACGAATTATATAAAGACCATAATATTACACTGGTGAAGTTAGCTAAAAGCCTTTCTTTAACACCTCATGTTGTTTCTCAGGTAATAAACGAACAGCTTTCCTGTAATTTCAACGATTTCATAAATTCTTACAGAGTGGAAGAGGCAAAAAGAATGCTTGGTGATGCCGGAATGAAGAATATTACTGTTGCAAGTATAGCATATGACTGTGGTTTTAATACCCTGTCAGCATTTAATACCGCCTTTAAAAAATTCACTGGTCTTACTCCCTCTCAGTTTCGCAATAAAGAACTCTGATAATCTGAAATCCAGTTCGATAAATTTTAAAGTAATCCACTTATCAGATCGGTTTAATTATAAATTGGTCTGATATTTTTATAATCCCGTCTGACTGAATCATGATTCAGATAGGTCCGGAATCATTTGGTGTATTTCTTTGCTGAATAAATCAAAAACGTAATTAAGTTTCAGACACAGTTTTATTTATATATACCTGTTAAAAGAATATGATTATGCTTATAAAAGGTGCATTGTTCGCTAAGATTAACTGGGATGAAGTCCCCATTACAAAACATTCAGGGAAAACCGGATACGCCTGGTGGAGAACTTTTGAAACAGGAAATATCAGGATAAGATTAGTAGAATATTCTCCGGGCTACATAGCTGATCACTGGTGCTGCAGAGGTCATGTAATACACGTACTGGATGGCGAAATGATTTCTGAACTCAAAGACGGATTAAAATTTCAGCTGGAGAAGGGAATGACATTTTGCATTAGTGATAACCAGGTAAATCCTCATAAATTATTCTCAGGAAACGGAGTATCCTTATTAATCATAGATTGATTTACATCCAAAAGAATCATAATTATATTATAAAATCATATTTTATTCAGCTATGAAAACATCTATGACACTTTTTGGTTGTGGCCCGAGACTGGCCCTGTTATGTCTGCCCTATGTAATCCTTTCATTATTTGTGATGTACAAATATCCTGAATTCTTTGATTTAAAATTTTTGGATGTCACTTCTGTCAAAATTTTAGGATTTGTCTGGTTGGGGCTGGGAATTATCTTCTGGATCTATTCAGCGATATTTTTCCTGAAATACTTTAAACCTGGCAGACTGATTACGCAGGGGCCTTTTGGTCTTTGCCGTAATCCTATATATTCCTCCATAATTGTTTTTTTAATACCTGCACTGGCACTCATCTTTCATTCAGGCTTAACATTTTCTATTTCTTTAGTATTATATCTCGGATTTAAGATCTCCATTCATGGAGAAACTAATGTGCTCAGAAGGATTTTTGGTGAAGAATATGAAATATATGAAAAGTCAGTTAATGAGATCTTCCCGTTTCCGGGATACCTTTTCAGAAAAAAAGCATTAAATGGTGAATAATGTACTTTTATTTCTATATTAAAATATCCTTATTTCATCGGCATGTGATTATGTTTCGATATTGAAAAGGCGATCACCAGGCTGCGTAAAGGATACTTTTCTATTTGTTTTTGTTTAAAGTTTATTGGATTTTATCAACGTATTATAATACGGCTTTTAATACGTTTTTAAATACGTTGATTGAGATTTTGATATTTACCCGGATCCGTCAGAATTACAATAATTACTGACTGTTAATATTCGCTGTTCCCTGTGTTTCGTAACAGAAAGTAATATTGATAAAATCGATTCATTTTCAATCCACATTTATTTCAAAAACTCCCTGAACCAGAGACCGGAATCTTTAATAAATCTTTCAAGAGTCCTGAAGTCCACATAAACCAATCCAAAACGCGGGCCATAACCTTTATCCCACTCAAATTTGTCTGTCGGCGACCAGACAAAATAGCCATTTACATTTACTCCTTGGATAAACGCTTGTTGTGTTTCTTTTTATGTTAATTCCAGTCCTCACATTTGATATTATTTGAAACAGAGATGGGGTTAATGGCATTCTGACCAATAAAATTCAAAATAAGTACTTGATTGCTGGGATTTTTACTACCTTCATAATCCAATTTTATTAATAAAATATACAACTGAAATGTGTTCTATCAATTAATCCTTTATGAAGCTGGTTCATGACCCGAATTGCTTATTTATGGATTATTATATTGATAGTTTCCTTCGGAGAGACTCTTTGTAGTATTGATCTCAACGGGCCAGAGTTCATCCTTCCAGCTTCAGATGAACAAGATACCTTAAAGAATAATCAGGACTTTTATACCGGCAAGGTGTGGTCAAACAAGTATCGCAGAATCAATGGGGATCAGTTCCTGTTTTGCAACTATTTCTTGCCCGGTACAGTATCAACGAAAGGCAGGACTTTCAAAAATCTTCTGATCAGATATGATATTTATTCGGATGAAATAATGATTCCGGTAAATCGTGATGAAATTCTGCAATTAAACAAGGAAATAATCGACAGCTTTTCCATTAACTTTGAAAATAAGGTATTCAGGTTTACAAAAATCCGGGAAAACCTTGAAAATCTTAAAGGCTATTTCTGTGTTTTATATCAGCAGAAGTCTGCTCTTTATCTTAAGCATAAAAAAGAAATCTCACCCATTATCACAGAGAAGAGTGATGGCGAGTTCATGCAGTCCGCTAAAATCTATTTCATTAAAGATAGTGTTGTCTATCCTATAGCAACTAAAAATGATTTGATCAGTGCATTTTATCCGTTCAGTGAACAAATCGAAAACTACCTTAAGAATAATAAATTAAGGATTTCAAAGAAGAATCCTGAAAGCTTTATTCCTGTTGTCAGGTTTTATGATAGTATAAGCCAATAGATTAATAGTTTATGAAATTAAAAATCCATCTTCTGATTTTTTTCATATACTTGACCAGCTCCCTTAAGGGACAGGAAAGATTTACTATACCCTGGGATTATAAGGACCTTTCATTTAAGGAATTTGCAATAAAGGCAGAAAACCAGTTTAATATAAAATTCCTTTATAAGAATGAATGGGTGAAAGATCTGAAGCTGAGTGATTTCCCCGGCTGCAACAGCTTATTGTGTGTACTGGATAACCTGTTTAAGAATAGCTCCCTTTATTATTTTATTGATGATTTTGAAAATGTAGTAATTACAAAAGATTTCGTCGTCAAGGTATCAGACGAGACTATTGAAACAGGGAATATCCTTAAGCCCGCAACAGATTTTAAAGAATACAAAGAGAGCCGCCAGATAGCAGAAAATGCATTTGTTGAGATAGGTAATCGTAATGAAAAAAATAAACCAGGTAAAGTCACACTCTCAGGATATGTTACGAACGCGGAATCAGGTGCCCGTGTTGCCGGAGCGACTGTCTATATTAAAAATCTCTCTTTGGGAATAATCACCAGTGAGTCCGGATTTTATTTTTTAACACTGCCAAGGGGATTTCACGAAATTAAATTTTCATTTATTGGACTGCAGGAAAAAATAATCAACCTGAATATTTACGGATCGGGTGAATTAAATGTTGATATGACAAGATCCATGGTAAACCTGCAGGAAATAGTTGTGACTGCAGAGAAGAATGTGATTCTTGAGCGATCTGAGGTTGGTGTGGAAAAGATAGATATTAAAACAGTAAGTTTCCTGCCAACTTCTACGGGTGAAGTTGATATTATGAAGAGTATCATTCTGCTGCCTGGAGTTCAGTCGGTGGGAGAAGGATCGGCGGGTTTCAATGTCAGAGGTGGTTCTGCAGATCAGAACCTGATTCTTCTGTATGGCGCCCCGATATACAACTCATCTCATTTCTTTGGATTTTTTTCATCAGTCAATTCCGATATTATAAAAGATGTAACCCTTTACAAAGGAGGAATTCCGAGCCGGTACGGAGGTAGGATATCTTCGGTACTTGATATAGAAACAAAGGACGGTAACGGAAAAGAATTTGAAGGAAGTGTCGGCATCAGCCCGATAATAACTCACCTTACTGTCGAAGGTCCCCTGATTAAAGATACCCTGACTTATATAATGTCAGCCCGCACTACTTATTCTGACTGGGTATTCGCCATTATCAAAAATCCTGTTCTTCACAACAGCAGGGCATCATTCCAGGATCTTAACGGGAAGATAACATACAGCCTGAATAAGAACAATAAACTGGATGCATCCGCATATTACAGTCACGACCACTTCCGGTTCAACCTCAACAATATCTATGATTATGACAACAGCATTCTGGCAATAAAATGGTTTCATTCTTTCAACAGCAGTCTTTCTTCTGCATTTTCAATAAATAATAGTTTTTACAGGTATGATATATCTGACAGGAACATTCCGACGGATGCTTATTCCCTGTCACACGAAGTAAACAGCTCCCAGATCAAGGCAGATTTTAACTGGTTGAAAGGCAGTAATAATATCAATTTTGGTATTGACATGACCAGACATTCTGTTAATCCGGGAAGCTATCAGCCAGTGGGGGATTTATCGCTTATCAGGCCAAATACTATCGGGAGGGAGAAAGCAATTGAAGGAGCTCTGTACATTGATGATAAATTCTACCCTGCAAAATTCCTGTCGATAAATATGGGAATCAGAGTTTCATCTTTTTTCGTCCTGGGACCGCAAACGGTTTATAATTATAGCCCTTTATTCACCAGGAGCAATTCAACTATTACCGATACAATTGATTTCAGGTCCGGTGAATTGTACAGAAAGTATGCCGGTCCGGAATTAAGAGCATCTCTGAATTTCAGGATTTCGGACAGGAATTCATTAAAGATCAATTATAACAGAACACGGCAGTATCTTCATATCCTGTCAAATTCAACTTCAATTTCACCTTCGGATACATGGAAATTATGTGATTATTACCTTAAACCGGTGGTTGGCGATCAGTATGCTATAGGATTTTATCAGATACTCTTCAGGACCAGCCTTGAAGCTTCCGCTGAGCTATATTTCAAGGAAATAAAAAATATGGTCGATTTTAAGGGAGGATCAACCCTTACAATGGTCGACGACATTGAACAATATATGATTAATGTGAACGGAAAGGCTTATGGTTTGGAACTGTCTTTAAAAAAGACCCGGGGTAAAACCCGCTTTAGCTTAGGTTATACCTTTTCCAGGACTTTCTTAAGAAGCACAAGCCAGTTCAGAGACGAAATTATCAATTCCGGGAACTGGTACCCGGCAAACTACGACAAACCCAATAATCTGGTGATCACTTATCAGTATTTCTATTCCCGTCGTCTCAGCTTCTCTGCTGACTATACTTACAGCACGGGCCGCCCCATAACGATCCCTGTTGCTTTTTATAATATCAGCGATATTTTAATGGTGCATTATTCGGACCGGAACAGATACAGGATTCCTGATTATTCGCGGTTAGATGTTTCATTCAGGATTAGCGGAAATCTCAGATCACGCAAGATAGCCAATCCAAACCTTACATTTTCAGTTTATAACCTGTTCGGAATAGAAAATGCATATTCAGTGTACTTTCAAAGGGAGCAGGAAATTATAAAGGGTTACAAATTATCAGTATTTGGAAGAGCAATCCCGACTGTGACTTTTAGCTTTGATTTCTAATCTGATAGAAAACCTTATGCTTAGTATCAGGATAAAATTATCAATTATTCTCAGAAAAGCCGGTTCAGCACCCCAGGCAAATAATATGGCAACCAGGACAGCCCGCCATATATTGCTTCTTTTATTTCTGTCATCCCTCGCCGGTTGTATTTCCCCGTACGTTCCGGAAACAGATGAGAAGGAAGAGCTGCTCGTTGTGGAGGGCATAATTACCAATCAGCAGGGGATCAACACTATCAAACTGTCAAGATCCATTCCTCTCTGGAAAAACCAGGGAGCAGAACCTTTAAATGGATGTAATGTATGGTTATCTGATGACCTGGGACAAATTTACAGCTTAAAAGGAACCGCTTATGGTACATACATTACAGACTCGGCAACCTTCAGGGGCGAGACAGGAAGAAAGTATACCCTGCACATTACCATAAACACTTCCTCAGGTATACGCAACTATGAATCATTCCCCGTTGAGATGAAACCTGTTCCTCCAATTGATACCATCTATTACGAAAAAGAAGCTCATGTCTATCAGCAATTGGATGTTGAAGGATGTAACATTTATCTGGATACCCACGATCCGTCAGGTAACTGTAAATTCTACAGGTGGAATTATTCCGAGACATGGGAAATCCGGCTTGAACATGATGCACCCAATAAGATATGCTGGAGATCAGAGAATTGCGAAGGGATTTTCATCAAGAATGCTTCACTGCTTGCTGAAAACACGATAACCAGGCATCCTGTAATATCAATAACTGACCCGATTGACAGACTGACTGTAAAATACAGCATTCTGGTGAATCAGTATTCTATTAATGAGGATGAATATGTTTATTGGGACAGATTAAAGAACACGTTAGACCAGGTAGGGGGTCTGTACGATCTGATTCCTGCATACATACCTAATAACATATATTGTATCGAAAATCCAAATGAAAAAGTCCTTGGTTATTTCAGCGTTTCAGCAGTATCATCCAGAAGACTTTTCATAAAAGACAAATTTAATGGCCATGATGAAAGCTGTAATTCCGAAATTAAATTTGGTTTACCAAAATTCGACTGGTCTGATCCCCGATCACCAACGTACGGAATGGATACTTCCATTGTCGGACTCAATGCGACTGTCTGGGTCGCTGAAGATCATACAGATGAGATCCCTCCATTCAGGGTTCTTGTGCATACCAGATGGTGCAGTGATTGCACAAAAAAAGGTATTATCGGAGAATATATTAATATTAAACCTTCATTCTGGGATGAAGATTAAAGCTGGTTAAGCAGATAATTATTTAATATGTTATTTAAACTTAAGCAACAAGTATTACTCCTGATACTATTGTTTCTCCAAAATAGTTGCATTGTTCCGTATGTTCCCGTTGTAGATGAAGAACAAGAACTGCTTGTTGTTGAGGGCATTATTACTGATCAGCCTGGAATCAATACAATCAGGCTGGCAAAATCAATCCCTCTCTGGGAAAGCCAGGTAGCAAAACCAGTAAAGGGATGTAAGGTATGGTTAACGGACGACCTGGGGAATATTTACAATTTAAGGGAAACTGTTAATGGAAAATATATTACGGACTCTGCTAGCTTTAAGGGCGAAACAGGAAGAACATACACCCTGCACCTCACTTCTTCCGGAAATCATAACTATGAATCATTCCCGGTTGAAATGTTACCTGTCCCTCCTGTTGATACTATTTATTATGAAAAAGAAACTTTTGATTATTATCATATACCTTTTGAAGGGTGTAAAATTTATTTAGATACACATGATCCAACAAATAACTGTAATTTCTACAGGTGGAAATATTCAGAAACATGGGAAATCCGGCTTAAAAATGATGCACCCAATAAGGTGTGTTGGAAATCAGAGAATTCCAAAGGTATTTTTATTAAAAATACTTCGATCCTTGCCGAAAACATGATTACCAGGTATCCCGTAACCACAATTACTAACCCCGATGACAGATTGACTGTTAAATATAGTATACTGGTCAGCCAGTATTCCATGAATGAGGATGAATATCTTTACTGGGACAGACTAAAGAACACATTAGACCAGGTAGGTGGTCTGTACGATCTGATTCCCGCTTACATACCCAATAACATATATTGTGTTGAAATTCCAAATGAAAAGGTCCTCGGTTATTTTAGCGTTTCAGCAGTATCAACCAGACGGCTTTTCATAACAGACAAGTTTAAAGGTTATGATGGCAGCAGCTTATGCTTATCTGACACAGCTTACGGCTTGCCAATAATTGATCCATATACTCTTTTAGATATTTCCATTCCCGGACTCAATGCGACTGTCTGGGTCGCTGAAGATCATACAGATGAGCCCCTTCCATACAGGGTTCTTGTGCATACCAGATGGTGCAGTGATTGCACAAAAAAAGGTATCGGAGAATATATTAATATTAAACCTTCATTCTGGGATGAAGATAATTAGTGAATTCCGGATAAAAGTTCCAACCATGATAAAAAGACTGATACCTGCAATTCTCTTTCTTCTGAACTTTTTATTACTGCAAAATGCTTCTGGCCAGTCTCAGATAAACATACCGAATTATATCAGACAAAGGTTTCAAAGTTATTGTAAATCAGTCCCCAGAGAAGAAATATTCGTTCACGCCGACAGGGAGGAATATATATCCGGAGAAGATCTGTGGTTCAATATATACCTGATTGACAGGCGAAGCTTCAAACCCTCATCAAACAGTAATATTGCTTATTTTGAAATTTTGTCCCCTGAAAATATACCAGTAGTTCAAAAGAGAATCCTGCTTGAAAATGGATTTGGACCCGGTCAGGTAGTTTTACCCGATACTTTGAGCTCCGGTGTATATACTATCAGAGCATATACTAACTGGATGAAGAATTTTTTCCCTTTCAATTGCTTTATGAAAGACATTACGGTTTATAATCCGTTGAGGACTAAGGTATTCAAGAGGAGTATAAGGTCGACGGATATAAAAGAATCAACACCCGGGATATTGACTGACAATTCAGGACTAAATCTGAAAGTTAATAACCTGAAACAGGATAGCCTGGAAATAATAATCATTACTGATGGAAAATTCCGCTCTGAAAACAACAATACAATATATCTGTTAATACAAACACATGGAATAATTAATCATTTAAGCACTTGCAAAATACCTGATGAAATCACAAGAATTACTATTCCTGAAAATACACTCACAACAGGAATTAATCAGATAACAATATTTGATTCAAAGGGGCCGGTTGCTGACAGGTTTATTTATACTCCCGGAAAAGAAGAACAGGTTCTGACCCTTCATTCGATCGACAGCTGTAAAAAGAGAAATAAAGTTACTCTTGAGATGGAGTTAGAAAATGAATCATCAGGTATTCATGATTTAACAAATCTCAGCATATCTGTGGCAATTGAAACAGATACCCCGGAGATAATGAACCTGTATGGTTATCTGGTCCTTGGCACTGAGTTTGGAATATTCCCCGGGAACCTAATAAATGGAAGAAAAATCACTGATCTTCCTCCGAAAATAATGGATAGCCTTCTGCTTACTCTGAAAAGTAACTGGATCAACTGGCCAGTAATATTTTCAGATGAGGCACAATCATTCAAAAACCTGCCTGAAAAAGAAGATTATTTCATTTCCGGAAAGCTATTAGGCGCTAATCTTCAACCTGTTTATGCTGATGAGATACTTCTGATGTCAACTCCGGGGAAAGAAGCAGTTTTTCAATATACCGGAACAGATCAGGATGGGAATTTTGATTTCAGGATAAATATCGATGATGAGCAAAAAGATTTAATACTCCAGCCGGATATTGAAAGTAAAGATCAAAAAATATATATTGAATCATCTTTTTCAGATCAGTATCTTCCATATGTGATGGTTGTTGATTCATCAGAAGATCCATTACCTCCCTCAGCCATCAGGCAGGGCATTAACTATCAGGTAAGAGAAATTTATGGCTCATCTTCAGTCGGGGACTGCATAACTCCTGCAATTCCGCCGTTAAAATCGAAAAGATTTTATGGTACACCTGATTTTGAATTGATTATGAATGATTACATAAAGCTGGATTCAGTCCCGGAGATCTTTTTTGAACTTATTCCGCATGTTACTCTGAAAAAAACTTATTCCGGTTATGAAATGTCGCTTACCGACGCTTCCCATAAAAAATTAGAAGGAACTCCATGCGTTATGATTGATGGAGTAATTATCAGGGATCTGTCATTAATTGCAAACCTTGATCCTGATCTGATAGAAAAAATTGATGTCGTCTGGGAAAAATATCGTGTCGGGAATTATATATTTAACGGTATTGTCAATGTAATTTCAAAAACCGGTGATTTCAGCAACGGAATTCTCTCTGCCGAAGCAGTAAGGCTGCATTACAGAATTTTAGAACCTGTCTGTTCGTTTGTATCACCTGATTATTCATCCCCGGAAATCAGAAATAGCCCGGTGGCCGATTACAGGAATACACTTTACTGGAATCCTTCTGTCAGGTCTTTTAAAAATGGCAGAGCAACTATAGAATTCTGGACCGCAGATATTAAGTCTGATTATATAATTAACCTGTTGGGGATTACATCGGAAGGTAAAACGGTATCCCTCAGCAAAATAATTAAAGTCAGATAGTTTAATACCCGATAAATAAACCAATCCTTACACTTCCACCGGTAAGACAAAATGTTAGACTTTAAATAATTTTGAATTAAAAGAAACTGTATTTTGCACAGTTGATGAAAGAGCTATAATTTCGGGTTAAAAATATAAAGATCATTCAGAAACTTAAATAAGGATATATATAATAAATGACTGAAAAGGAGGAACTATGGCCAGAAGAAAATGTACACAAATTGTCAGAGGACAAAACGCTGTTGATGGAGCCGGTGTTCGATTGCGCAGGGTATTGGGTTTGAATACTGTTAAGGATTTTGATCCTTTCCTGATGTTGGATGGGTTTGATTCTACCGACCCTAAGGATTACATCAAGGGATTCCCGTGGCATCCTCACCGTGGAATTGAAACAGTCACCTATCTTTTACAGGGAGAAATAGAACATGGCGATAGTTTAGGCAACAAGGGAATCATACGGGATTATCAATGCCAATGGATGACAGCGGGATCAGGGATTATTCACCAGGAGATGCCTAAAGCTTCTGAAAGATTGTTAGGCTGCCAGATCTGGGTCAACCTTCCAAAAAAGGATAAAATGACACAACCTGCCTATCGTGATATCAGGAAGCAGGATGTTTCAGTGGTTCAGGAAAAAAACGCAACAATCAGAGTCTTGTCCGGAAACTATCATGACCATCACGGGGCAGTGAAAGGAGAACATGTAAAAGTCCAGTATCTGGATGTGGCGTTGGAATCCAGTAGTGTCTGGAGTTATCAGGAAACCACCAACGATCAAACCATGTTCCTGTATCTGATAGAAGGAACTTTAGCTGCAGATGAAGCACTGACTGATTTTGAAGACAAAGCTTGTGCAATCCTGATGTCAGGTTCATCAGTAAACAACACTGACTATGATGAAGTGCTTGTCAAATCAGGAACTGAAGGAGCAAGATTCTTCCTGCTGGCGGCAAAACCACTCAAGGAACCTGTTGCTTGGGGCGGACCTATCGTTATGAATACGGAAGAAGAATTAAATGAAGCCTTCAGAGAAATAAATAATAAAACCTTTATTAAACACGATAAGCCTCAGGAATTATAATGAAAGCATTTGCAGATCTTGAGCGGGGGATTCATATCGCACTGGAGACTTACTCCAATGTCCACCGCGGCAGCGGGCACAACTCGATGGTGTCCACTTATTTATATGAGCAGGCCAGGGATATTGTTCTTGAGTACCTGGGGCTGGACAAAGGTAAATACGTGGTTATCTTTTGCACACCAGGAAGAGAAGCAGCCCTCAAAGCACAACTTAAGCCAGAAAGTTATCAAAGTGTATCAAGTAAGGACATCCGACTGTCACTGGGTGTAAGGGCATTGGCTGTCAAAAGAAAAGCATAACCCCGAGGCACTCCTTTCCAGACAGGTGGAGGAACATCCAGGCTTGTCTCTCCCGGT
>Ga0102851_10000512_pt1 | contig 19729 bp, 19 predicted proteins | sample Mud3Dept3metaG_FD_79558 | JGI IMG/M metagenome (GOLD analysis project Ga0102851, IMG submission 79558) | Freshwater wetland microbial communities from Ohio, USA, analyzing the effect of biotic and abiotic controls - Mud 3 Core 4 Depth 3... | ecosystem: Environmental > Aquatic > Freshwater >... | reverse complement strand
GGGATTTCATCACGCCGGCCGGGACCATGCTGAAGGGTTCTGCTACATAAATGACATCGCCATCGCCATCAACCACCTTTTAAAAGAAGGGCTGCAGGTGGCCTTTGTGGATATCGATGCCCACCATGCCAATGGGGTTCAGGATGCCTTTTACCGCGATCCCCGGGTCCTGGTGATCTCTTTTCATGAGAACGGGAAAGACCTCTACCCTTGGTCGGGGTTTGAAAACGAGATCGGGGAAGGAAAGGGAAGGGGGTACACGGTCAATGTGCCCCTTCCCCAGAACACCGACGATGAGGCCTTCATGCGGGCCTTTTCCGCCATCGTGCCACCGCTTTTAGAAGCCTATTCCCCGGATTTGGTGATCGCCGAACTGGGTGCGGATACCCATATCTCCGATCCTCTCACCCATCTGAGTATGACCAATGTGGGATATTGTCAGGCGGTGAAGAATTTGAAGAAGTGCTCTTCCCGTATTCTGGCCCTGGGGGGCGGAGGATACGACGTTTTCAAGACGGCCAGGAGTTGGACCTTGGCTTGGGGGATTCTAAACGACCTGGAGCCGAGAGACGAGTACTTAGGCCTGGTGGGGGGAATGATGTTCGGACCGGAGATTGAAGTGGGCAGTTTGCAGGACAAGACGGTTTACATCAAAGGATCGACGAGAGAAAAGGTTACCCAGGAAATTGACCGAATTCTCGCCTTCCTCAGAGAAAATGTCTTTCCCATCCATAAAATCAAGTAGGAAAATCCCGTAGGCTGAATAATCTTCTCGAATGAACCTTACCCCTGGGCAACGATTCGATTCATCGGCTTTCCTGTAATTTTGTTCCCGTTCTTTCCTCTGCGACTGCGAACCCCAGCAAACCCGCCGCTGCCAAGGCCATAACCGCTCCGAAACGGAAAGCCGTTTCCGGACCGATAGTTTCCCAGAGGAACCCCATCAGGAGGCTTGCCGGAAGGGCGCTTAGGCCGATGGAAAAGTGGTATATGCCGTAAGCCGTTCCCCGAAGATGCTGCGGAACCAGATTGGCCACCAGGGCCCTCTCCCCCCCTTCGGTCAGACCGTAGAATAGCCCGTAAATAACGAAGAGAATCCACACCATCTCTGAAGTCTGAGCGGAGGCAAACCCAAAATATACCCCGCCGTACAGGATCCATCCGGCCATGATCGTTTTCTTCCTCCCATACCGGTCGGAGAGGATTCCGCCGGGGGTGGCGGAGAGGGATTTGGAAATGTGCAGTGCCATCCAAAGAATGGGCAATAGGGAAGTGGATATTCCCGCGTCTTTGGCTTTCAGGATGAGAAAGGCGTCGCTCGAATTTCCCAGGCTGAAAATGATCATGACCACGAGGAAGATTTTGAACCGCCGCTCGAAGGGCCGCATGGTCAGGCGCAGGGGCGGGGAAGAAGGCGGTGCCGGGGAAGCTCTTTTTTCCCCCACCCCGAAGATCAGGAGCGCCAGGGCTATGAGGCCGGGAATATAGGCCAGAAGAAAGAGCGTCCGATACTGCTGGGTAATGAAGGTGAGCAGAAAAAAAGCAACCAGGGGCCCGATGACGGCGCCCGCATGGTCGAGGGCCCGCTGAAACCCAAAAGCTTTTCCATGTTCCGATTCGGGAGTGGAATCGGCGATCAGAGCATCCCGGGGGGAGGTTCGAATCCCCTTTCCCACCCGGTCCAGGAAACGAATGAAAAGCACATGCCAGCCGATCAGGGCAACCCCCACAAGGGGGCGGGTGAGGGTAGAAAGGGTGTAGCCGAAGACCACCAAGGATTTCCGCTTCTTCCACCGGTCCGAGATCCATCCTGAAAATAGTTTGAGAAAAGAGGCCGTCGCTTCGGCTATCCCCTCAATTAATCCCACGAAAGTGGTGCTGGCTCCCAACACGGAGGTGAGAAAAACGGGAAGAAGGGGATAGATCATCTCGCTGCTCACGTCGGTAAAAAAACTTACCAGACCCAGAAAGAAGATGGTTCGATGAAAACCCAAGACCTTGGATTTTTGATCCCCCGAGGACATACTCCCTCTCCCTTCCCCGAGTTCCAGAAATAACAAAAATCCAAAGAGATAACAACAAATTTCAGAATCATTCAGAAATCATGGAGATCAGCCGATCCCTCCTTTAGATTTGATCGAAGGAAGCCAGTTTTATCTTTCTTTGTTCGTGGATTTTAATATATAATCAAAAAAAATAGGCCAATTCCGTTTTGTCGTGGGAAGAAGAGGATTTTTTCCACAGGGGAGAATAAATTCTGCAACATAGGTACAGCGCCCAAGGTATGGTTTCTATGCATTTTTTTGCCCCGGGGGAGCTTATGAATCCATGGGGAGTTGAGGGATATGGTGAGCCGGCAATTCCTTAATTTTTTGATGGACCAAGGATTTATTCGGAGGGCAGCTTTTGAGGAGGCCTTTCCCGGTGGGAGCCTTCCAGCCGATTTTTCGGTGGAGGAAAATTTGGTGAAACCGGGGCTCCTGGCCCCGGAAAGATTTCCGGAAGCCGTCGAGGCCTTTTTCGGAGTCCCCTTTTCCAAGGATGACGATTTTCCCAAAGAACCGACCCTTTACGAAAATCTTTCGGTTCAATTCATGAAGGAAGCAAAATTCATCCCTGCCCGGATGAAGGATGGAACCTTGACCGTGATCATGGCCGATCCGAATGACTTTTATACCCTCGAAGCCATTCGGCTGGCCACCAAAAAAACGATCCAGACGCTGGCGGGGCAGGAGTCGAAGATCGTGGAAGCCATCGAGCGATTGTACGGGTCGGGAGGTTCCTCCATGGAGAAGATCATCGAGGACATCGACAGCACCCCCGATTATCAGGCGGGTGACCCGGAAAACGTCGATCAGCTAAGAGATATGGCCTCGGAAGGGCCGGTCATTCGTCTGGTCAACCTGATCATCACCCGGGCCATCGAAAAAAGGGCCTCGGATATCCACCTGGAGCCTTTCCAAGAGAATTTCCGCGTTCGCTACCGGATCGACGGTGTTCTCCACGACGTCGAATCTCCCCCCAAGCGCCTGCAGGCCGCCATCATCTCCCGGGTCAAAATCATGGCCAAATTGAACATTGCCGAGCGGCGCCTGCCCCAGGACGGGCGGATCATGCTCCGGGTGAAGGGCAAGGAGATCGACTTCCGGGTATCCACCGTCCCCACGATCCACGGGGAGTCCATCGTGCTTCGGATTCTGGACAAGAGCAGCATCGTCCTGGACATCATGAAACTGGGCTTCGGCCGGGACACGCTGGAAAATTTCCAGAAGCTCATCGAACACCCTCATGGGATCATCCTGGTCACCGGCCCCACGGGAAGCGGAAAGACGACTACTCTCTATTGCGCCCTGCAAAAGATCAATTCGCCGGATAAAAAGATCATTACCGTGGAAGACCCCGTGGAGTATCAGCTCAAAGGGATCAATCAGATCCAGATGAAATCCTCCATCAACCTTACCTTTGCCAACGCCCTGCGCTCCATCGTGCGCCAAGACCCCGACGTCATCCTGATCGGGGAGATCCGGGACGCCGAGACGGCGGACATCGCCATCCATTCGGCGCTCACCGGCCACCTGGTTCTTTCCACGCTGCATACCAACGATGCTCCCAGCGCCATCACCCGCCTGATCAACATGGGGATGGAGGATTATCTGCTGTCTTCCACGGTGATTGGCATCCTAGCCCAGCGGCTGGTCCGCACCGCCTGTCCCTACTGTCAGGTTCTTTCTCCTCCCGACCCGGCGGTCGTTCAGGAGATGAAGATGGATGGCATGAATCCCGAAGAAATCCGGGCCTTTGACGTGAAGGGATGCCCCCAGTGCGCCAACACCGGGTATTGGGGACGAGTGGGAATTTTCGAACTTCTCCAGGTAACCGACGACATCCAGAAACTCATCCTGGAAAAGAAAGACTCCAATATCATCAAGGAGAGAGCCCGAAAGAACGGCATGCGGACCCTGCGTCAAGACGGATGGCTGAAAGTGAGAGAGGGAATCACCACGGTTTCGGAAGTCCTCCGGGTCACCCAGGAAGAACAGCTCTTGTAAGGACAGATGGCCGAATTCGTCTACAAAGCAACCAAACTCAGCGGGGAGATTGTAGAAGGTTCCATGGAGGGCCACGACGAAAAAGCGGTCGTCCGGAGTCTTCACCAGCTGGGATACATCCCCGTGCGGGTGATCCCTGCCGGGGAATCGGGTGCCGGTGTCCGGGCATCCTTCCTGCCCCAAAGGGTGGGGATGAAACCCCTGCTTGCCTTTTCCCAGGAGCTTTCCACTCTGGTTGCTGCCGGGCTTCCCATCGACCGGAGCCTTCAGATCCTGGGCTCCCTGACGAAGAATCCAAAATTGAAAGAAACGGTTCAGGACATTCTGAACCGCATCCGCGAAGGGAGCTCCCTGGCCGATGCCCTGGGAAACCATCCCCGCATTTTTTCCAGGCTCTATATCAACATGGTCAAAGCCGGGGAATCCGGCGGGTTTCTGGAGGTCATCCTTGCCCGCCTGGTCAAATACCTGCAGAGCGCGAAGGAAGTCCGGGATTTTCTGATTTCGGTCATGATCTATCCCCTCATCCTGACCGCGGTGAGCGGGGCCTCCATCGTAATCCTGGTGACTTTTGTCATCCCCCGCTTTGCCAAGATATTTTCCGACATGGGGCAGGCCATCCCCCTGCCCACCCAGATCATGCTCACCCTATCCCAGGTCGTCCGGGACTATTGGTGGGCAGGGGCGGGAGGATTGGCCCTAATCTATTTTTCGGTGAGGGTCCATAACCAGGTGGAGGAGAGGAGATTCCGCTGGGACCGTTCCAAGCTGCGGTGGCCGGCGGTAGGGAACCTCATCAAGAAAATCGAAGTGGCCCGTTTTTCCAGGACCCTGGCCACCCTGCTGCAGAGCGGAGTTCCCATCCTTTCGGCGCTCACCCTGGTAAGAGAAATCTCACAAAACACGGCTGTGTCCCGGGCCATCGGGAACATCCATGACCGGCTGAGGGAGGGAAAGGCCGTGGCCCGAACGCTGGAAGAGACGGGCGTTTTCCCGCCCCTGGCCGTGCATATGATTTCCGTGGGGGAAGAGACCGGGCGCATGGAAGAGATGCTGACCAAGGTTGCGGAAACCTATGAGGAAGATGTTCAGAATACGGTCAAACGGTTCGTCTCTCTGCTGGAGCCGCTGATCATCCTGGTCATGGGGGCGGTCGTGGGGTTCATCGTCATCTCCATGCTTCTGGCGATCTTCAGCATCAACGAAATCCCGTTTTAATCGGCTCATCACAGAGGCACAGAGGGTACAGAGAAGGACATCTTAAGAAAAATGATAAATGTCTGGGGAAAAAGTTCAGGAAAATTCTCAGTTTTAGACACTTGAGCCGATTTTAGGCATTTTGGCTGCGGCTTTGCCGCGCTTTGACCTTTTTTGGCAAGGGCTTTTGAATTCCATAGGAGGAAGGATGAGCACTCCCGCAAGGCAAAACGAAAGAGGTTTCACTTTGGTGGAAATTCTGGTGGTCATCATTATCATCGGGCTGCTGGCCGCCTTGGTGGGACCCAGGCTTTTCGGCAAAGTGGGAATGGCCAAGCTCAAGACGGCCAAGGCTCAGATCGAGCTCTTCGGCACGGCCCTCGATGCGCTGCGCCTCGACGTGGGGCGGTATCCGACTACCGAAGAGGGCCTGAAGGCCCTCCGGGAAAAACCGTCCGCCATGGATCAATGGAAAGGCCCCTACCTGCCCAAAGAAATTCCCGTGGACCCCTGGGGAAAGCCTTATATCTATAAATCTCCGGGGGACAATGGAGATTATGATCTCATCTCCTACGGGTTAGACGGGGCTCCCGGCGGGGAAGGGGAAAACGAAGACGTGGTCAACTGGAAGGACGTCAAGGGATGAGAAACAGGGGCTTTTCCCTGGTCGAGATGGTGATCGTACTAGTATTGATCGCCCTCTCGGTCGCCCTGGTGACTCCCTCCCTATCCCGGTTTTCCAAGCGGGTCGAGCTGAAGACATCAGCCCAGAAGGTTTCGGGGATCCTGCGTTTTTTCCGCAGCGAGGCGGTCCAGAAGGGAAAGGTCTTCCAAGTCCTCTTTGATCCCGCCTTGCGGGTGGTGACCGTCAGAGCCCTGGAAGGGGATGACCCGGAAGAAGAGGGAAAGGAGAAACCGAAAATTCAGGAAAAGCGGTATTTTCTTCCCTCCGGAATCCAGATGAGGGAAATTAAGATTCCTTCTCCCGAATTTCCATCGGACCTGCCGACCATCGAATTTTATCCCCACGGCGGTTCGAATGGCGGGACGATCCTGCTGGAAAGGCAGGGTGAAAAAGGATACCGGATTCAAGTCCATTTCCTGACCGGAATGGTGGAAATCGGGGACGCATGAAGCAGGGGCAAAGAAAACGGGGTTTCACCCTGATCGAAGTGGTGGTCGCCATGGCGATTCTGGGAATCGGGCTGGTGGTCATCATCGAACTCTTCGGCGGGGGCCTCCGGCTGGGAAGGGTGTCCCAGGAATACACCAAAGCCGCCGGGTATGCCCGAATGAAACTGGAGGAGATCAACCTGGCTTCCGCCCTGGAAGAGGGAATCCAGGAGGGAGAATTCGATGGGTACTTCCGGTGGCAAGTGGAGGTGAAAAAGGTGGACCTCCTTCCAGCGGGCAAAGAGACAAGCTACCGCCCCCCGGTGGACCTCTACTGGGTGCGGGTCGACGTTCTCTGGAAGTCCGGCTCCAAAGAAAGGGCTACTGCCCTGGAGTCGTATCGTGTGTTGAAAGCTGAAGAAGGTGAGCAGAGCAGCTAAAGCTTTATCTTATCCGGGGAGCCGAGCACCGGCCTTTACTCTGGTGGAGGTCATGGTCTCTCTCACGATTCTGGGGTTTATTCTGCTCATGATCTTTGGAGTTTTTCACCTGGGCCTCTCGGCGTGGGAAAGGGGAGAATCGAGCAAGGAAGAATACCAAAGAATGCGTATCTCCAGCCAGCTCGTCTCCCAGCAGATCAAATCGGTCATTCCCTATAAGGTCAAGAGCCAGAAGGCCGAAGGGGACTACCTGGTTTTCGAGGGGAAGGCCCGTTCCTTGAAATTCGTCTCTGCCCTCTCCTTGAAAGGCAACCGGCCATCTGGCTTTGTCTACGCTTTTTATGAATTTCAGGAGGATGGTGAGAAGGGGGGACGGCTGGTTCTTTACGAGCGCAGGGTTCTGAACAAAAATTTCATGGATGAACAACCTCCTCCGGATGCGGCCGTTCCTCTATTCGAAGGATTGGCCGAGGTCAGATTTGAGTATTACCAGGAGGAAAACCCGGAAAAGAACCGGTCCGGCGAATGGGTGGAACAATGGGATGCCAAGGAGGAAAAGGAGCTTCCCAGGGCCCTGCGGATGACCCTCGTTCCCAGGAAAGGGAGGAGAGAGGCCGAAGGTTTATCCACGGTGATCCTGGCCTCTCTGCCGGCCAATCGCTACGAGGAGGTGAGGCCCGGGCCCGTCCGGCGAATGGCTCCGCCGGTTGCCCGGTAGAAAAACAGGGACTCTTTAGGAATATCGTGCAAGCTGGGTTTGGGGGTCTTAGATTGCCTATTTTTGCTTTTGGTTAATAGGTATGATAGGTATAAAAATGTTGAAACCAAGGATTCCGGTACCCCGAGATTCCCGGGGGGTTGCCCTGTTGATGGTCCTTTGGATCATCGCCATCCTTTCGGTGGTGGTGCTGGAGTTCTCCTTCGCCATGCGGACCGAGGTCCGTATCACCCAAAATTATCAGCAGCAGCTTCAGTTGTACGCCGCGGCGCAGGGAAGTGTGCAGCGGGCCATTGCCGAGCTCATTTTCAAGCACGATCCCCGAATACAGCAGTTGAGAAAATCCGCCAAAGAGGAGGAAATTCCTCCGGAAAACAAGGATTGGGTTACCGATGGCCGGGAGTATCGGGTCTCCTTTGAGGGAGTCGAGGCAGGGGTCCGGGTCGTGGGTGAAGCTGGGAAAGTCAATATCAACCGGGTCTCCGATGGAGCCCTTCGCAAGATCATGACCGCCCTGGGGCTGGAGGGAGAAGCGCGCGACATCGTGGTGGATTCCATCCTGGACTGGAGGGACCCGGATGATTTCATCCGGGTCAACGGAGCGGAGAACGAATACTATCAATCCCTGAAAGAGCCCTACGACTGCAAGAACGGTTCCTTCGATTCCGTGGAGGAACTTCTCCTCGTACGGGGGGTTACTCCCGAAATGTACTATGGAAAGAAGAAAAAGAAGGGGGAAGAGGATAAAGATGAGGGCGCGGGTCTGAAGGATATCTTTTCGATCTACGCCACGGGTGAGCAGGTCGATATCAATAGCGCCTCCCTCCCCGTGCTGAGGGTCGTACTGGGCCTTCCGGCCGAGGTCTGCCGTCTCCTCATTAGGGCTCGGGAGGAAAAGGGGTTCGAGAATTTCCAGGACCTTCTTTTGAGGGTTCCTGAACTTTCCCCATTTAGCGCCGAGCTCCAGCGGCTGGTTCTGTTCGGGGGCGTTAACCCCTACTACACGATTGAAGCCAGAGGAAGGAAGAAAGAAACGGGGTCGGTTCGGGGCATCAGGGCGGTGGTCAAGGTTGACCCCAGGGAGGGGGATCGGTATAAAATCATCCAATGGGTTGATTTCCTGATTTGATAGGAATCCTTCTGAAAATTTCAATGAATTTGGCACATATTTTGCTAAAAGTAAAAAATATGTCCTTTTTCCAATCCAGCCTGGGAATTGAATTCAGAGCCGGGTATTTAATTCTTACCCGATTGCGGAAGTCTTTCCGCAGGGTCCGCCTGGTCGACTATCGGGTCTTCCCTTTGACGTCGGATGGACGGCGGGAAAGTCAGGAAGCCCAATGGGTTAGCCATATCAGTCCCTTCCTTCCCAAGAATGAGGTCCTTCAAGAAAAAGTCTGTATTTCCATCCCGCGGGAAATTACTTTAGTTCGTTTCCTGCAGCTGCCCATTGCCACCAAGGAGAATCTTGGCAAGGTCCTGGAATACGAAGCCCCCAAGCTGACTCCCTTCGATAAAGCGGAGTTTAACTTGGACTTTCAGGTCTTGAAAGAAGATTCCCAGCGGATTTACCTGGTTGCGGTATTTGTGAGAAAGGAAGACCTGGCCCCTTACTTGAACCTCTTGAAAAAATTGGGGATCCAACCTGCTTCGGTCCAGATTCCGGCGGTATCCGCTCTCAATCTCTTCTTTTACCACGAGGAGCAAAAGAAGAACGAAATCTCTGTACTCCTCGACATAAATGACCCGAATTTTGAGATGAATATCCTCGAAGGAGCGATTTGGAAGGACAGCTTCCACCTTGCCTTGCCCAGGGAGGAAAAGGAAACGGAAATCCTTCGCGCCTTCACAAGAAGCGATCTGAAAGACCCCTCTCTTTCTAAATGCGAATTTTTCGTCTACGGCCTGGATGGGGCCGAAAAGAAACTTCTCCGTTTCCCTGAGTCCCACGGGATAAAAGGAGTCGCTTCTCCTCCCATGGGCCGTATCGAGGTGGGTGTCGATGAGGCCATTCCCGACTCTATCTACTCGTCCGTCGGACTTTCCCTGACCGGCCTGGTGCAACCCCCTTTCCGGCTGAACCTTCTTCCCCCCGAAATGAGGAAGAAAATCCCCCAATATGGAAAGACGGTTGCTTGGATCCTCCTATGCCTGGCGGTCATCCTTGGCCTTGCCTGGGGGGCAGGGATTTACACCCGCTACCAGAATGAGATGGAAGTCCTCCAGGCGGAGGTGAAGAAGAAAAAGCCGGAAGTTGAAGCGATCGAAAAACTCCAGAAACAAAGGGCCGAACTGGCCGCGGAGATTGCCGAGTTCAATAAAATCACCCGGGAGGCGGTAAGGGAAGTCCAGATCTTGCGGGAGTTGACCCAGATCCTTCCCCCTTCGGTCTGGGTCTGGCAATACAGGTACACGGGGAAGGAGATCGAAATCAGCGGCTTTGCCGATTCGGCCTCCGAACTCATCTCGCTTCTGGATAAATCCCCCATGTTCGAAAAGGTGGAATTCCTGGCTCCGGTAACCAAGGAACGGGAAAGAAGGCTCGGCGCCGACAAGGAAAGAGAACGGTTCAAAATCAAAATGAGGATCGAAGGAATGGGTGGGGCGCTGTGAACTGGTCATTCCTGGGGAAAGTCAATTTATCCCAGAAGAAATTCTTCTGGGGGCTCATCGCCATTGCCGCGGCTCTGGCTGCTTACACCTTTTTGGTCATTCCTTTGGTGGAGGCCCAAAAAGAAGCGGACCAAGCAATGGCCCTGAACCAACGGATCCTTCTGAAGTATGGAGAAATCCTTTCCAACCGCAAGGCCGTGGAAGAAGGGCTGGCCCGGACCCAGAAACAAAGGGAAGAAATCCAGAAGCGGCTCATTCCGGGAGAAACGCCTCAGCTGGGAGCGGCCCATCTTCAAGATTTGGTAAAGCGCCTGGCGGAGAAGAATAACCTGGGGCTTAGGAGTTTCCGCAATCTGGACCCCAAAGAGGCGGGTTCCTTCCGCAGAATTTCGGTCCAGATTGAATTCAATCCTCTGAGCAGCATGCAGAACCTGACCCAGTTCCTCTACGAACTGGAGCATCAGGAACAGGAGCTCAGGATCAGCGAGATGGACCTTCTGGTTTTTAACCCTCGCATGCCCAACACGATTCAGGGGAACCTGATCATCTCCGGCTTGATGAAAGGAAGCAAAGGGAAGGATCAGGAGAAGGGGAGGGAAAAATAATGTCTCCACGATATGGAATTCTTTGCGCATTCCTTTTTTTATTCATTCTCCTCCTTAGTTATGAGAATTATGAGACCTGGTCCTCCCCGGGGGCCTTGGCCTACAAAAAGGAAGGGGATAAAAAGGGTGAAGGCAAGCCCGAACCCCTTCCGGGAATCCCGGCCGCCAAAGATGCCGCTCCGCGGCAATCTTTCGACATCGTTTCGGAGAAAAACATCTTCAACCCGGATCGGAAGGAATTCTCCAGCCAGGCGACCCCAGGAATGGGCAAACCCATCACCCGCCCCCCCATTACCTTGTACGGCGTGGTGATTGCCGAAAACTACCAGATTGCCAGCATTATCAATCCGGGGAGACCTCTGCACAAGGGGGAGAGGGAGATCAAAACGATAAAGATCGGGGATTCGGTTGGGGAGTATAAGCTCACCAAAATCATGCAGGACCGGATTGTCCTGGAGGGAGGAGAGGATTCCTTCGAAGTTCTCCTTTATGACCCAAGGTCCCCAAAGAAGAGGCTGGAGGTCAAGACTCCGAGTGTACCGGCCGCGATTACCTCTGCGGTCCCTTCAGCCCCTGTTCCCGAGGTGAGGCCGACGGTTCCTCCCGCTGCTGTTGCCCCTCCCCCGGCGACACCGCCCTCTCCCCGGCCGACCACCCCCGTACCTGTTCCCCGCAGCCCGAGTCCTAAACCCGAGGGAGGATATCAATCTCCTGCAACTGCCCCTGTGCAGACTGCCCCGCCCTCTGCCGCAGACCCAGGATTGTGGAGGGGAAGAAGGCCTGTTTCCCCTATCCAGCCCCCTGGTTAATGAAGGAGATCATCTGCTCGAAAGGAGTTTATTGGGGATGAAACCTGGAAAATGGATATATCTTGTATGGCTCGCCTTCTTCCTCATGGCGGGAACCATTCATTGCGCCGGGCCCCAGTCCGCGGTGAACCAGGAACCTTCCGTCAAGCGAGTTTCCAAGGGAATGGGGGAGATAGGCAAGGATGCCAGCCGGGAAGCTTCCGCAACCCCATTCAGCAATTATCCCCGAGGAATAGCCCGAGAAAATTCCAGGCCATTGCGGCCGGAAGCTCAAAGCCCTCAGGCTCAAAGAACCCCCAGGAGGGGGGAAACTTTTGCTCAAAAACCTGAGACCGCTCCGGAGTCTTCTCCCCCGATTCCCGAGCCGGCAAGGCCGGGCACTCCTCCTCCCCCACCGGCAATGGCGCCCCAGGCGGTTCCCCCATCGACTCCTCCCGGGCCATCCCGGCCCGCTGAACCCTCGAGAGGGGCAAGATTTGTCCTCAATTTCGACAACGCCGACATCTATGAAGTGGTCCGGATCATGTCCGAGATGATGGGGATCAACTACGTCATCGATCCCCGAGTAAAGGGCACCGTGAATATCCGCACCACCGGTCAGATTTCCACCCAGGATATCTTCCCCATCTTCCAGACGATCCTGAAGATGAACGGAGCCACAGCGGTCCGGAAAGGAACCGTCTATGAAATCGTCCCCTTCGGGGAGGCCAAGAAACTTTTCATTCCCCCGACAGCCGAAAGGGACGCGGCCCGGAGCCAGGATGAAAGGTATACCATTCAGATCCTCTCCCTGAAATATATTCCGGCCATGGAAATGAGCAAGATCATCAAACCCTTCCTTTCGGACGGGGCGGATATCGTTGAGCACCCGTTCCAAAACCTCCTCATCGTGGGGGACCTTTCCTCCAATATCCGGAAGTCTCTGGATATCATCGAGCTCTTCGATGTGGACATCTTCTCCGACCTGCGGGTCCGGATTTACCCGATCCTCAACGCAGATGTGACCGAAGTGGCCAAGGAGATGGAGAGGATTTTTTCTTCCCTGGAGGTTTCCCTGAAATCCGCCCGGGGAGTGGGCATCACCTTCACTCCCATCACCCGGATCAATTCGCTCCTGACGGTCAGCTCCATCCCGGGGATATTCGATAAAGTGGAGCGATGGGTCAAAGAACTGGACCGGATACCCGGGGAGGGAACGCAGGCAAGCGTCTTTGTTTACTACGTTCAAAACGGAAAAGCCAAAGACTTAGCGGAGGTGCTGAAGCAGGTTTATGTTCCGGTCAAAGGGGCGAAGCCGGAAGGGAGGGAAAGGGCCATAACCCCCACTTCTACCCCGGCAACTCCAACGACTCCGGGCCCCCGAGGGGTCAGGCCAAGTCCCGCCGCGACACCCTCTACAGGTCCCGGCTCGCCCCGTGAGGAAAGCGGGGGGGTTCCCGAGGGAGAGATCAACATCGTAGTGGATGAGACGACAAATTCTCTCATCATCCGGGCTTTTCACCGGGATTACAAAGCGATCCTGGAAACGATCAGGAAGCTGGACATCTACCCCAAGCAGGTGCTGATCGAAGTTCTCCTGGCCGACGTGGTCCTGGGTGATAACATGAAATACGGGTTGGAATGGTCGACTTTCAGCGATTCCTTCACCAAGGGCGGTCGGGCCTATTCCTACACCCTGGGTGCCGGAGGAATCGCCCCCCAGACGGACATAGTTTCGGGGCTCCGTTACGCGATCACCTCGGTGGACCGGCTGGCTGCGGCCATCAGCGCTTCGGCCACGGAGAACCGCCTGCGGGTCGTTTCGTCTCCCCATATTCTGGTGTCCAACAATAAAGAGGGCCGCATCCAGGTCGGCCGCTCCGAGCCCATCCTGACCAACACGTATACGACCACCGGCACTTCTTCCCCCGGCGTGGTGGAAGGGACCATCGAGTACAAAGATATCGGGATCATCCTTACCGTCACCCCGCGGATCAGCGACGGCAAGCTGGTCACTCTGGATCTTTCCGTCGAACAATCCACGGTGGAAAAGACCGTTTTGGGAAATCTATCAGATGTTCCCGCCTTCCCCAAAAAGACCGCCAAAACCACCCTTTCCATCATGGAGAAGCAGACCATCGTCATCGGCGGGTTGATCGAAGACAGAAAGGAAAACACAAAGACCGGCATTCCCTACCTGAGCAAGATTCCAATCGTGGGGGCGCTTTTCGGGTACCATACCAATGTCATAAACAAAGTCGAAACGGTCCTCTTCCTGACACCCCATGTGGTGGGCGATATGGAGGATTCTAAGCGGGTGACCGAGGAATTCCGGGAAAAGATCCACTCTATCCAGAAAGAGCTGGAGAGACTGAAAAAGGAAAAGGAGAAAGAGAAAGAAAAGGAGAGATCCAAGAAGGAACCGGAAGCCCCCCGAACGGGCGTTTCCCAAACCCGAGGGGCTCTCGAGTCCATCTCCCCCTGATGTGGGCAAACCAAAATCGAGGGGCCGTACGATCCGGCCCCTATTTTCCCGTCCCTTTTTTTGCCTTCATATCCGCTTATATAGGCGAAGATCCCGATGGCTCACAGCGAGGGTTTCGGAAAGATCCTTCAGAAGCAGAACTCCTGTATCAATGTCGGAAAAGGGCGTATCAAAGATTGTCTGGCTCCCGCAGGCTTCCATTCCGGTCTTGTAGGAAGGCAGCTTGGGACTTTTAAAATCCCTCTATTTTATAGCAAGTCCGGCAGGGAAGCGGGGGCGGGGGAAGGAAAAAGGATTCCAGGCCCTTCCTTTTATCCGGGTCCAGGAGAATCCCAGTCATTTCCTGCATCTTTTCCCCGCGGCGGGAAAAGCAAGCCCGAAAATCTTGGTATTGGGGATTTTGCCAGATTTCCTGGAAGGGTTTTTGAAAAATGTTTCCGAACCCTACCTTCTCCATGCGGAATTCCTCTCCGTGAAAGATCCGCAAGAAAGGAGGAGGGACCGGGGGCCGCAGGTACACACAGGGCGATACATTTCCGTTTACCGATATATACAGATTCTGCAACGGGTTTTCCGAGCAGATCGCCGTGTCCCGAGAACCCAGAGAAGGTCGTCGGAGGGCCATTTTCAGGCTGCGGGCCATCTTCTCGGCCTCAGCCAGCATCTTTTCATATCCTTCTGTTTCTTCACGGGCGAAAATCCTCTGCTCCTCCTGCCAGGCGTTGCTGACCAGGGCCATGTGAATGAGGATGACTTCTCCGATTCCCAAATCCTTGGCTAGACGGATCAGGACGGGGAGCTCGGCGATGTTGTCCTTCAGGAGAAGATAGACGATGTGAAGGCGGGGAAAGGGCGTGTTTCGGCGGGCCTTGATCTCATGAAATTTTCGGATGTAATCCACCAGCTTTGGCAGATGAGAGTTGATCCGGATGGAATCGTGGGTTTCTGCTGTGGCGCCAGAAAGAGAGAAACCGATGAAGTCTGTGCCCGCTAGGATCAGTTCGGAAACGTAGTCATCGGAAAGCGTCAGGCCGCTGGTCACAAACCCGACCCGGGCCCCCTCCCTCTTAACGAGTCGAATGACGTCGGTCAGCCGGGGATGGAGAAGGGACTCTCCCCATCCTTCGAGGACCACAGACTCTACTTCCCGAAGGTAAGGGAGAATTTTTTGAAAATCCTCCAGGCTCATGTCCTTCCGCGCCATGGCGTGGTGTCCTTCCCGGCAGCACATCTTGCACCGCAGCGGGCATCGGGTTGTGAGCTCAATCTGCCAGGCGGAAAAGGGCTTCCTCCGCCGTCCCTGAAAAAGATTTTTCCAGAAACCCCTCTTCATAGTTTTGACAATAAGCTTTCCAGGGAGGCAATCGGCGAAACCGGGTAGGTGATGGAGCGGTATTCCAGGAAAGGCCGCCCTCCCCATTTTTTTTTGAAAAACGCGACTCCAGGACTGATCCCCAGTCCCAAATTCATCGCCCTTTTCCCCTGCTCTTGGGCGGTCCGGATGATTTCCGCGAGGAGAAGGTCCGATGTCCCCGGTACGGTTTTCTCCCGGGAGCGGAAATTAAACATGTAAAAAGCATAGCGGGAGGGACCGAATTCGGCAATGTCAAATCCCGCCAACTCCCCGGACCCGCTCCGGGCGCTGAAGACCCAGGCGGTGGGAGATGCGGCAAGATATTGGGGAATCCGGGAGAAAATGGCCCGCGTTCCCTCTTCCAGCGGCCGGGCTCGGGCAAAGCCGGAGATAAGGCGGAGGTGGTCGGACTCCAGCTTTCGGGCTCTTCTGACCTGCAAATCCCGGGAGGCCCGTTGGACCATGTTTTTCACTTTGGCCGGAAGCCGGAAGCACTCCAGATCCAGGCGGTAGTAGGAGTCCGGGGGACCGGCGTTTCCGAAACGGGGGGGAATAGCCGGGGCAATCAGGACGACCCGACGGGGCGACCGCTTACGGACCAGGCCTTCCAGGGTTTGGGTCATTTTCATTTCTTCAAAAGTTTCCCGAAGGGGAAAACCCACGAAAATCAGCGATTCCGAGGAAGAATAGAAAACGAAATCTCCTGCCAGGAAGGGTTCTCCACTCGAAACACGCGCCGCGTATTCCGGAAGGTGCTCCGGGATATAAGCGTGCTCGCGGATGAAAACTTCATCCCCGGCGGTGATCATTCCTCGATTTCCTCCAACTGTTTCAGGCGGCAACCGTCTTCTTCGAGCATCTGATTGACCCCATACAGATGGGGAGCCCCTAGAAAGACGGCCGACTGTCCCTCTTCGATGAAGGGCGTCATGCGGCGGTAAAAAATCCGGTCCCGCTGGTCGATGACCGGAGGACAACGGGAGGGAAAATCGCTCGTCCCGCTCATCCAATCCGTCAGGGAGCCGCGGAGATAGACCCGCACATAGGATTCGGAATACTCATCCCAGCGGTCCACTTTCTGCAAAAAGCGGACCATCCGCTCCACGGGAATCTGCTCCAGAACCTGGATCTGCTCTTCGATCGTTTCCAGGAAATGAATGTGCTTTCCGAGTTTTTTGGCAATTTCGAAAGCCTCCAGGTCCACCGACCCGGTCCAACCCTTGGCCTTCAGGTAGGAGGTCCAGATGGTGAAGAATGCAAGCCAGGGACGGAGCCTTTGAAAACGGGCCCGCACGGGGTCGGCGGGCTTTTCCCCTTTGGGAAGAAATTGCAGAAGGGTCTGGGAATCCCCGAAGAGACTCCCCCCTTTCCCCCGGGTTCCCTGCAATTGCGCGGGATCTCCGAAGAGGTTTTCGGCCCTTTCCCGGATTTGCCGGAGGGTGCGGGAATCCAGGGCATGATAGATCTCCAGGGACCCGTCTCCCCGCGACCCGTGATCGACCACCTTGGCCATGCTCTCAGGGTCCAAGGGCCCTTCGAACAGGGCCCGCTTCGACCGCCGGAGAATTTTTCCGAGGGAGATCCGGAAGTGATAGGGAAAGAAATGGGCCGTACCGACGAGGTAATTCTTCTTCCCGTTTTTTTCCAGCTCCCAAACGGTTTTCAGCCGCTTTTCCCCAGGGAAGAAGAAGTATTTCATCCGATCGATGGGTTTCATATTTTTGAGGCCAGGGCGCGAAGCCAGGAAAAGGCAATTTTCTCTCTTGTGGTGATTTCCCCGGCAAAATAGGGAAGGCTGGGAACTCCCCCCCATTTCTTTTTGAACCTTCGGATCCCCTCATTGACCCCCAGCCCCAGGTGGATGTATTCCTTATTCCGTTCCTGGGAGATGCGGATCATTTCCTGGACCAAGAGATCGGAGGCGTGGGAAACGTAGTGGCCCTGCGAAAAACATCCAACCACATAAGTGGCGAATCTCAGCGCTCCGAGTTCGATGACCAAGAAGGCTGAAAGGTTTCCCTTCGAATCACGGGCGCTCAGGGCCAGGGAGGTTTCGGAGTGGGCCAGAAGGCGGGGAATTCGCAGGTAGAGTTCCCTGACTCGGGGGGCTAAGTTTTCTTTTTCCAGAAATTCCCGGGTGAGAGATTCGTGATCCGCTGACCAGTCCCGGTTCTTCTCCATCCGTAGGATATTTGCTGCTTTTTCCACTTCCCTATGCAGCCGCCTCTTCACCCGGAATTGCCGCAGGTCGAGCCTGTAGTATTCATCCGCCTCCTTCCCCCGGACTTGAGGGAGCAGACTTTCCGGTATGCCGGGAGAGACGAACCAGGTGGTGGCGGGCTGAAACTCCCTTCTGATCTTCTCCAAAGTATGGGCGAAAGCTTCTTTCTGAAATTCCCTTCCCAGAGGATACCCGACGAAAATCATCCAGTCGTCTTTCAGGAAGAAAAGATGATCCTCCCGGGAAAAAGGCTCGCCCTGCGAAATCCCCACCATCAAGGGAATGATGTGCTCGGGCACATAAGCCCTTTCTCTTATGTATTCTTCTTCCTGACGGGTCAACATAAATGAATTCAGCCTGAATTCCGGTTGACAAAGAGGGATAACTCCGATATGAATTCCTTAATAGAGTTCCATCCCCGATGGGCCAACCTATGACCGGGGTCATGAAAAGTGCCCCCGAAATCCTTTATCATGATTTTAACACGACAGAGCTGGAAAAAACTTTGAATCCAGAGAGGGAGGTGAAAAAGAAGCTATGTATCAGGTAACCGTGGACAAAGCCAAATGCGACGGGAAGGGGGAATGCGTAGACACCTGCCCGGTCAGCGTGTTTGAGATGAAAGACGGGAAATCCGAACCCGTGAACATGGATGAATGCCTGGGGTGCGAGAGCTGCGTCGAAGTATGCCCTACCGGAGCGATCACCGTAAAAGAAGTTTAGGTTTCCATCCACGAACCGGATGAAGGCCATTCGGAAGCGGGAAGAGGCGATGATATTATTTTCCATCGCCTCTTTTTTTGGATAGAGATCTATGCCTCCCCCCCTTTTTTGAAGCCTATCTTTGCTTCATTCGGTGATGAGAAAATGCGGCCAAAAGCAAGGTGTCGATCGTCAAAATGAACCCCAACCCTGATTTAAAAAGGCAGAACGGAAATGGCAAAAGTCGCTGAGCAAGCGGGGCAGGTCCCCTACTCCCGGATTCGGGCGCTGGCCGAAGAGGCCATGAAGATGGAGGGAGTCGTCAAGCTCTACTTTGGGGAATCGAACCTTCCCACCCCGGATTTCATCAAGCAAGCGGCCTGTCGAGCCCTGGATGAAGGGTATACGTTTTATACGAGCAATGCGGGGCTTCCCGGGTTGCGACAGGATTTGGCTGCCTATTACGGTCGTCTGCACGGAGTGGAACTGGACCCAGGCAGCGAGATCGTGATCACCGCTTCGGGGGTCCAGGCCCTGAATATGGCGATTCGCCTGGCCATCGACCCCGGGGACCAGGCCATTTTGCTGACTCCCGCCTGGCCGAACGCGACCGCGACGGTGCTCTTGGACAGCGGGACGCCGCATGAAATTCCTCTCCGGCTTCGGAGTGGCCGCTACCGGGTTGATTTTGAAGCACTCGAGGAAGCAGTGACTCCGCGAACCCGCCTCCTGGTGTACACCTCCCCCTCGAATCCCCTGGGTTGGGTAGCCACAGAGGAGGAGCAGGACCGGATCTTGGATTTCGGCCGCCGCCACGACCTCTGGGTGCTGGCCGACGAGGTGTATGACCGGATTTTCTACCGGGCGCCGGAAGCAGGGATCCCTGCGCCCTCCATCCTGCGGAAAGCCAGTCGGGACGACGCGGTGATGGTGGCCCAGTCTTTTTCAAAGACGTACTGCATGACCGGCTGGCGGCTGGGGTGGATCGTTGCCCGGCGGGACGCTGCTGAAAAGGCCGCTCAGCTCAACGAATTCATCGTTTCCCATGCCGCAAGCTTCACCCAGCGGGCCGCCCAAGCGGCCTTGGCGCACGGGGAGGGAGGAATCCGGGAGATGCTTGTCCGTTTGAAGGAGAACCGGGATTTCTGCCTGCGGGCCTTGAGCGAGATCCGGGGTGTTTCGGTTCCCTCGCCGGACGGCGCCTTCTACCTTTTCCCCAAAATCGACGGTCTGAAGGATTCCTTTGAATTTTGCCTCCGTCTGCTTAGGGAAACAAAGGTGGGCATTGCCCCCGGAAGCGCTTTCGGTGCTAACGGAGAAGGTTCCGTCCGCATCTGCTATGCGGCGGAGCGTCCCATCTTGGAAGCAGGGATGGAAAGAATTTCCCGGTTCCTCACTTCTTCCTGGGGGGGATAAAAGTTGGAAATGCCTAAAATGGCTACAT
>Ga0102851_10000510_pt1 | contig 19775 bp, 19 predicted proteins | sample Mud3Dept3metaG_FD_79558 | JGI IMG/M metagenome (GOLD analysis project Ga0102851, IMG submission 79558) | Freshwater wetland microbial communities from Ohio, USA, analyzing the effect of biotic and abiotic controls - Mud 3 Core 4 Depth 3... | ecosystem: Environmental > Aquatic > Freshwater >... | reverse complement strand
CGGGAGAGCGGCGCGAGGAGCCGCACCTTTGCGGCATCAAAAAGGAGCTTCTTCCCGCCTTTTTGCAGGGTCCGCCCCTCTCCCGCCCTGCCCTTTTCGAAAGCCGCCGGGATCTTTCTCGCCCGTCGCGCCGACCGTTCCCCCCCTCTCAGAAATTCGAGGAGATCGTTTCCCACCCCTTCCGTTTTCCCCCCTTTTTTATTCTTCTCGAAGAACAGGCAGGCGGCGTTGAGGTCGATGATTTTTTCTTTCCACAGGATTCCCGGGCGGGCTTTCTTCCTTCCCGGTCTGAACATGACGAGTTTCAAGGGGGCCTCCCTAATTCAGTTTCCAGAAGGATTTCTGAGCTTCTTTCACTTTCCTGATGATCGGGCCGATCATCTGCCTGTCCGCCGATTTGCCGAGACCCGCATCGCGCCCCCCCGCCAGGATTTCTCCCCTGAGGGTTTTCAAAACCTCCCGCGCCGAATCGCGTAGCCCTTCCAGGTGATACCCGCCTTCCAGCAGGAAAACGACCTTCCCGCCGCAGGCCTTTTCTGCGAACTCCAGGACGATCTTGGCGAGATTGGCGAAGCCGGCGGGGGTAACCTGCATTCCCCCCAGGGGGTCCTGATAGTAGATGTCGAAGCCCGCTGAGACAAAAACCAGGCCCGGTTGGTACTCCAGGGAGATCGGCTCCAGAATCTCCTCGAAGATATTGGCGTATTCCCCGTCCCCCGGGCCCGGGGCCAAGGGAACGTTGACCGTAAAGCCGTTCCCGTTTCCGTTTCCCACTTCGTTCACACCGCCGGTCCCCGGGTAATAGGGAAACTGATGGGTCGAGAAGTAAAGGACATCCGCCCGTTCGTAAAAGGAATGCTGGGTGCCGTTCCCATGGTGCAGGTCCCAGTCGATGATCAGGACCCGCTGGACCTTGTGCTCGCGGAGCGCATAGGCGGCGGCGATCGCCACGTTGTTGAAAAGACAGAAACCCATGGCCCGGCTGCTTTCCGCGTGGTGGCCGGGGGGGCGGATGAAAGCGAAAGCATTGTCCACCTTGCCGGCCATGACCTGGTCTACGGCCGCCATCACCCCGCCTGCCGCCAGCCTTGCCGTCTCATAGGATTTTGAGCAGGCGTAAGTATCCGGATCGAGCATCGCGTAATTCCGCTCCGCCGTGGCGGCGACGAGTTGAACATAGCGGGGCATGTGAATCAGCTCCAGTTCCTCCCGGGTGGCCAAACGGGGTTGAATTTCGACGTAATTCCCCTTCATCCCCGGCTCCTGCAGCATTTGCTGGATGACTTCCAAGCGGTGGTGCGATTCCGGATGGTAGGTATTGGCCTGATGGTTCAGATAACGAACGTCGCGAACGATTCCGGTCTTAACCATCGACTTAGCTCCTTCTCGAAAATACCTGCGGATCCTGTTTTCGGCGCTCGGGGACGATTCTACATCTCGAGCTTCCTTCCGGTCAGGCGCTCGAACACTTCCACGTATTTCTCGGACGTCCTGAGGATGACCTCTTCGGGGAGGCTCGGGGCCGGAGGTTTCTGGTCCCAATTCAGGGAGATCAGGTAATCCCGGACAAACTGCTTGTCGAAACTCTTCTGGGCCCCTCCGAGGGTGTACCCTTCCTTGGGCCAGAACCGCGAGGAGTCGGGGGTCAACGCCTCGTCAATCAGGATCAGCTTTCCCGTTTCATCCAGCCCGAACTCGAATTTTGTATCGGCAATGAGAATGCCCTTGCTTTCCGCCAGGGCCGATGCTTCCCGGTAAAGGCGGATGCTCACCGACCGAACCTGCCCCGCCAGGTCCTTCCCCAGGATTTTTTCCGCGGCGGCAAAATGGATGTTCTCGTCGTGGATTCCGATCTCCGCCTTGCTGGAGGGGGTGAAAATCGGTTCCGGAAGTTTAGCCGATTCCTTCAACCCCGCGGGCAGGGGAATGCCGCAAATCGAGCCTGCCGTCTGATACTCCTTCCATCCCGAACCCGAGAGATAGCCCCGCACGATGCATTCCACCTTGAGAGGCTTGGCCTTTTTCACGATCATGGCCCGCCCCGCCAGCTCCGAGGCAGCCTCTTTCGGCAGGCGGGGAAAACTTGCCAAGTCGATCGTCACCAGGTGATGGGGGGTGATTTTCTCCAGAGTTTTGAACCAAAAGGCGGAAATCTGATTTAAGACCCGTCCTTTGTGGGGGATTCCGTTCGGTAGAACGACATCGAAAGCCGAGATGCGATCGGAGGCCACAATCAAGAGATAATCTCCCAAATCGTAGATGTCCCGGACCTTGCCGCGGTTCAGGAGGGGAACCCCGGGAATTTCCGACTGCAAAAGAACCTTAGATTTCATGCCTGGCTCCTGAATTTTTTTATCCTTTCTTTTAAGTCAATTCCCCCGTTCTGTCAAGACGATATTAACAAATTATATTAACCCGGATGATAGGCTCAGCTCCAGGTTATTGGATCTTTCAGAGTAACCATTCAGTCACGGGTGGCCCGGGGGTCTCCCCTTTTCTTTTTGCCGGGCAAAAAAGCAGGCCCTGAAAATTGTCTCGATTCCCACAAGCGGAGACCCGAAGATATTAATCCTTGACACCCACCTTGAAAATACCTATTCTGAAAATGAAGGAACTACGAAATGTTTGGAATCGGACTGCCTGAACTCATTATCATTTTAGTGGTAGCCTTGATCGTTTTCGGGCCTAAAAAGCTTCCGGACCTGGCCCGTTCCCTGGGAAAAGGGATAGCTGAGTTCAAGAAGACAACCGAGGACTTCAAGTCCACCATCGACAACGACCTGAAGGTCGACCTGGACCGGGAAGACATCAATCCGCCGCCGAAGACCCCTTATGAAATTTCAGCCCCCTCCGAGGCGGCTCCAACGGACAGCCAGACAGCTCCCGCAGCCCCCTCCGAAGGAGGGGTTTCCCCGTCTTCCGATTCGGAAAAGGCTCGCGCCGAGGCAGCCGGAATTCCCGACCCAACCTCGTTTGCCGCCGCTCCCGACCAGCCCGGTCTCCCCTTGAAAGAGGAAAACCCGCCGCCGCCGCCGAAGAAGGAATCCGCCTGAGATGGCCGACAAGAAGCTCCCTCTTTCCGCTCACCTCGAGGAGCTCCGCAAAAGAATTCTCTATGCGCTTATCTCCGTCGGGGTCGCTTTCGGGCTTTCTTATGCTTTTATCAACCAGATCATTGAATTCCTGATGCGTCCGCTGGTCAAGACGCTCCCCCCGGGGAGCTCCCTGGTTTTCACGGCCGTGCCCGAGGCCTTTTTCACCTTTCTCAAAGCCGCCCTTTTGTCGGGGGTCTTTTTTTCCGCCCCGTTTATTTTATACCAGCTTTGGGCTTTCATCTCCCCCGGCCTTTACGACCGGGAAAAAAAATATGCCCTTCCCTATCTTTTTTTCTCTTCGGCTTTCTTCCTTCTCGGGGCCGCCTTCTGTTATCTCGTCGTCTTCCCCTCCGTTTTCCGCTTTTTCCTGAGTTTTGCCACCGATTCCATCCGGCCCCTGCCGGCGATCCGGGAATATTTGACCTTCACCATCAAGCTTCTCCTCGCCTTCGGGCTCCTCTTCCAGTGGCCCCCGCTGGTCCTGTTTCTGAGCCGGATGGGCGTCGTCTCTCCGGAGACCCTGGCCGGGAACCGGAAATACGCCATTCTGGTCATTTTTGTGATCGCCGCCGTGGTGACGCCTCCGGATTTGGTCTCCCAGATTCTGCTTGCCGGACCTATGATGGCCATGTATGAAGGCTCCATCTGGATGGCCAAAATTTTCAGAAAGAAGGAAAAAGCGGAGGGGGAGCAAAAAGAAGAGGGGCCATCGCCTGAGGAAGAGGAGAAAAAAGAATAGCCAAAGCCCCGGCCGAGAACTTACCCGGGAGGTTGAAATTTCCTCCCTTTTGCCCATTCTCTCACGATCTCCTGCTGTCGCGCCGTCGGGCGTCTGGGCATCTGCACGTTCACCCGAATCTTCTGGTCGCCGAATCTCTCACCGCCGCCCACGGGCATCCCTTTGCCTCGGAGGATGAAGACCTTTCCGGGGCGGGTTCCGGCCGGGATTTTCAGTCTCACCGGCTCCCCAAGCGCAGGAACTTCGATCTCGGTTCCCGCAATCGCCTCGCGCAGGGGGATGGAAACCTCGCAATAGAGATCGTTTCCCTGCCGGGTGAAAACGGGATGCTTTCTCAGGGAAATCTCGATATAAAGGTCCCCGCTGGCTCCGCCGCTGTCGCTCTTTTCCCCGGCCCCTCTGAGGCGAAGCCGCGTGCCTTCGTCCGTCCCGGGGGGAATGCGGACCCGAACGGTCTGCCGGACCTGGACCCGCCCCTTGCCGCCGCAGCGGCCGCAGGGATTGGTGATGAGTTCTCCCGCTCCCTGGCAGCGGGGACAGGCCGAATCGGTGATGAAAAAGCCCCGTTGACTCCGCCACGATCCCCTTCCTTCGCAGCTCGGACAGGGAATCGGAGCAGACCCCGGAGCGCAGCGGCTCCCGCGGCAGACGGGGCAGAACATTTTCTGCTGGACCTTAATTTCCTGGTCGGTTCCCGAAAAGGCCTCTTCCAGGCTGATTTCCACCCGGTAACTTAAATCGGCGCCGCGCCGCCGCCGCCCCGAGGCCCTCACTGCGCCGAAGAAGTCCTCGAAAAAGTCCCCGAAAAAGTCGTTGATCGTCTCCTGACGGGAAAAAAAGTCTTCCCCGCGGCCAGGGCCTCCGCTTCGCCCCATTCCGGGGAATGGGCCAAAACGGTCGTATGCCGCCCTTTTCTGTGGATCCTGCAAGGTCCGGTAGGCTTCGGAAAGGTGTTTGAAAAGTTCTTCCGCCCGCGGATCGCCCGGGTTCTTGTCCGGGTGGAACTGGTGGGCGAGCCGGCGGTAGGCCTTTTTTATTTCCTCGGCTGTTGCTTCCCTTTCTAGCCCCAGAAGATCGTAGTAGTCCTGCTTCAAGCTTCCGCCTTTATTTCATCCTCTGCCGGTTTTTTCGACTTGGAGACGATCACCTTGGCCGGGCGAAGCAGGCGCTCGTGGAAAAAATATCCTTTTTGAACTTCGGAAATGACCCGGTTGGACTCGAGATCGCTCTCCATCTGGGAAACCGCCTCATGCTTCTCGGGATCGAAAACTTCCCCCGCCGCCGGAATCGGTTTGACGCCGAACTGCTCCAGGATGTTGAGAAACTGTTTCACCGTGATCTCCACGCCGGCGATAAGAGGTTCGGCGGCGCTGCCGTTCTTCGCGTGGTCGATCGCCCTCTCCAGGTTGTCCAGAACCGGCAGCAAAGCCCTCAGCAGCGATTCGTTACCGAACTTCATCTGTTCGGATTTCTCTTTCTGGATGCGTTTCTTGTAGTTTTCAAGCTCCGCCTGGAGGCGCAGCCATTTGTCGAAATATTCCGCCGCCTCGCGGGTCTTTTCCTGCAGCTGGGCCTGGAGTTTCTCCTCGGGGCCCGGCTCCTTTTTTGCCTCGGTGCCGCCCGGGTGGCTTACAATTTTTTCTTCCGGTTCCTTCTTCTCGCCGGCTACGATATCGATTCCGGGACGGTGATTTCCTCCCTTGTTTTTTTTCTCTTCCTTTTCCTGATTGGCTGACTTGTTCTTTCCGCTCACGGCTCTCCCCTTCCGGTTCCGGCTTCTGGCCGGCTTTTTTCCCCGCCGCTTTGGCGAAGACGTTGTCAATCCATTCGCTCGATGATCTTCCCCACTAACCTGGCGGTGTAATCCACGATCGGGATGATCGCCGAATAGTCCATGCGCGTCGGCCCGATCACGCCCAGGGTTCCCAGAATGAAGTTTTCTTTCGAGTAAGGGGCCGCGATCACGCTCAGACCCTGCATCTCGTTGACTTCGTTTTCCGAACCGATGAAAATCTGAATGCCCTGCGCCGTCAGCGCCTTATCTAAAAGCTTGATGATTTTGGTCTTCTCCTCGAACGCGAGGAGGAGCTGGCGCATTTTTTCAAGGTCCGCAAACTCGGGCGACTGTAAGATGAACTCTTTCCCCTCGATGTAGAGATTCCCCTCCACCTCGTCGGCCAGGGCCTTCTGGCTGAGTTTGAGGGCCCGATACATCAACTTGTCGAAGAGAACCTTTTCCCGTTGCATCTCTTCCAGGATCCGCTTCTTCGCTTCGTGGAGACTCAACCCGCCCATGATCTCGGTGAGGTAGCGGCTGAACTTGTTCAACTCGTCCTGGGTAAGCCATTCGTCGGCTTCGATGATTTTGTTCTGCACTTCTCCCAGGTTGGAAACAAGGATGACCAGGATCTTTTTCTCTTTGAGGCGGATAAACTCGATGTGTTTGAACACCTTACTGCTGAACCGCGGGGCCAGAACCAGGCCCGTCTGATGGGAAAGAAGGGCGAGAAGGTGGGAGGCCCTCTTCAGGACCTCGTTGACATCCAACCGTTCCCCCTCCAGATCATGGGCGATCCGCGTTTGGTCCATGGTGCTGAGATTGCAGACTTCCAGGATGCTGTCCACATAGAAACGGAAAGCCTGATCCGTCGGGACCCGCCCGGCCGATGCATGCGGCTGGACGAGCAGGCCCAATTCTTCCAGGTCGGCCATAACATTACGGATTGTGGCCGGGCTCAAATCCATCCGGTATTTTTTGGAAACGGTCCGCGAGCCCACCGGTTCGGCGCTCTGGATATAATCCATGATGATCGCCTGCAAAACCTTTTTTTCCCGAAGGCTTAGCTCCTTTTCCATAGAACCCCTTTAATGTTCTCGGTGCGAAACTGCCAAATTTAAAATAACAATCCCGCTGACCTTTGTCAAGGAAGGGCGGGGCTAGGGGGCCTGTAGTCCTTCAGTCAGGGGTGGAGGGGACAACTTTTATTGTGGCCTGGGGGCCTTCTCTTTTTCTTTTCCGCAGGAAGAATTTATGGTAAAAAGGATTCCTACCCGAACCTTGCCAATTTGCGGAAGGAAACCTCTCGATGATCGAAAAATTTTTCTCTTTAAACGGCAAAGTCGCCGTGATTACCGGCGGGAGCCGAGGCCTCGGCCGGGCTATCGCCCTCGCTTTCGCCGAAGCCGGGGCCGACCTCGTGGTTTCCAGCCGGGACAAGAAACCTCCGGAACTGGAAGAGGTGGCCGCCCGGGTTCGCTCCCTGGGCCGAAGAGCCCTGGCCGTCCCGGCCCACGTGGGGAAAAAGGAAGAAGTGGAACGCCTCATCCGGAACACGGTCGCCGAGATGGGCCGCATCGACATCCTGGTCAACAACGCCGGCGCCAACCCGGTTCTCAGCCCCATGGCGGAACTCGGGGAGGAGGCGTTCGAAAAAGTCCTGGAAGTCAACCTGAAAGGAGCTTTCCTGGCGAGCAAGGCGGTCATCCCGGAGATGATCCGGCAGGGAGGCGGGCGGATCATCAACATTAGCTCCATCAGCGGGTTGCGCGCCCGGGCCGACGGCACCGGCGCTTACTGCATCAGCAAGGCAGCACTGAACATGATGACGCAGGTGATGGCCCGCGAGCTGGCCCCGCACAACATCTTGGTAAATGCCATCGCTCCCGGCTCAATCCGTACCGATTTCAGCCGGGTGAACTGGACCGACCCGGAGAGGAAGGCAAACCGCCTCCGGGAAATCGAGCTGAAGCGCTTCGGCGAACCCGAGGAGGTCGCAGGTTTGGCCCTGCTTCTCGCCTCCGGCGCCGGCTCCTTCGTCACCGGGGAAATCATCCGCGTGGATGGAGGGATGACGATTTGATCGGCCGATCCGAAACTCGAAAAGGTTTTCACCTCGAAGAGCCTCAGAGAAAGCCCGGAAGCTATAATTCTTGAAAGGAGACCTCGAAATGGCAATCCCGACCTATGAAATCTACGCCCTGAAGTATGCCGGCCCCTTCACCCGGCCCGCCTCCATGATGGTCTGGTTTCAGGACATGGACAAGACCGTGCAGACCGATTACTTCATCTTCGTCATTCGGGGAGGAGGCGAAACTGTCGTAGTGGACTGCGGCGTCAGGCCCGATCTAGCCGCGGAACGTCAGCTCGCCGGATACGTGAACCCGGCGGCGGTGCTCGAGAGGATAGACATCGATGCCGGGAAAGTGAAGCATCTGGTCGTCACCCACATCCATTTCGACCACGTCAGCGGAATCCGCCTCTTCCCGAAAGCCGATATTTATGTCCAGGAGAAGGAATTCCGTTTCTGGATGAAAGACCCGATCGCCAAGCGGGCCCCTTTCCTCCAGGTTTCCGATCTCGGGGCCAATCGGTACCTGAAGAAACTCGAGGGCTCGAAGCGGCTTAAGTTGATCGCCGGGGACAAAAAAATCCTTCCGGGGGTTGAGCTGGTCCTCGCCCCGGGGCACACCCCGGGAATGCAAGCCGTCGTCGTCAATACCGCCAAGGGAAAGGCCGTTGTCGGTTCGGATGTCGCCCATTTCTTCATCAGCTATCGGAACGACATTCCCAGCGCGATCATAACCGACATGAGGGCGTGGATGAAAAGCTATGACAAACTCCGCGCCAAAGCCTCGGCGATCGAGCTCATGTTCCCCGGGCACGATCCGGCCATGCTGGAGAATTATCCCAAGGTGGCCGAGGACATCGTCCGTCTGGCTTAGAATCAAAGCCGAGCGCGCAGAGAAAATTCAAATCGAGGATTTCCTTATCCTTGTTTCCGCAAAGAGAGGGGGTGGCAAAACCCTAAGAAACCGCCTTCTTCCCCAGTTCGTAGGCTTCCTGCTTGGCCTTCTCGTCCCGGGCGATGTCCCCCTTGGCCGAGGCCGAAGCCATTACCGGGCCGATGAAATTCAGCCGGGTGAACCGGCAGGTCGTCCGGAAGGAATGAACGATCGGGTCGGCCGTGCGGACGTCGGTGTCCCCGCAAACCGTGATCAGCCCGATCTTCTTCCCCTTGAGCCTTGGGTAGTAATGCTTGTGCCAGCGCCATTCGGCGTCGAAGAAGGCACACCACCGGTCTAAGTAAGCCTTCATCTGCGCCGTCATGGACCAGAAATAGACTGGTACGCTGTGGAGAACGGCGTCGGCTTCCAGGATCTTTTGATGGATCTCCGGCATGTCGTCCTTGATCACACAGACTCCGGATTCGTTGCACTTCTGGCAGTCCAAGCATCCGGAGATTTTTTTCCGGCTAAGGACGATTTTCTCGACCTCCGCCCCCGCCTCCTGGGCCCCTGCAAGCGCTTGATCCAGGAGAAGATCGCTGTTTCCCCCCACCCTCGGGCTTCCTAAAATTCCAAGCACCTTCATAACGTCCTCCCTTCCGGTTTGGTGATCTCAAAAAGAATCTCCTGCCGACGCGAAGGCGCCGGGAAAAAACTTCTTTGGCAAAATCCTCCGCCGGTGATAGAGTAACGGCTGGCCTTTGATAAATAAAACTTCTGTATCGGTTTCGGAGGATCCGCAACCGGAAAAATCTTTCCCGCTCATGATCGATAAACGCCATTCCCTTCTTTCTCTGGTTCTGCTCGTCGGGATTTTTTATTTGAACTTCATCTCGCGAATCGCCTTGGCGCCTCTTCTTCCCGTGGTCGAGGTCGACTTGGGTTTCGGACACGGGGAAGCCGGTTCGCTGTTTTTCTATGTCGCTTCCGGATATGCCGCCGGCCTCCTGGCGTCGGGACACCTCACCGCCCGATTGGTTCATCGACGGACGATCACGCTGTCAGCGGGGATGCTGGGCCTGGCCATGCTCGCCTTGTCCTTGTCTCCGTCCGTCGCCGCGATTCACGCCGGGCTTTTCTTCGTCGGACTTTTCACCGGCTTCTATCTGCCCTCGGGGATCGCCGCTTTGACCGAACTCTTTCCCAGGGAACTATGGGGAAGAATCATGGCGATCCACGAACTGGCTCCCAATGCCGCCTTCATCACCGCCCCCCTCATCGCCGAAGGCCTGCTGAAATTCTTTTCCTGGCGAAGCACCCTCGGCATTCTCGGCGCCGGTTCCCTTGTCGCCGGCATTTTGTTTATGCTCCTCGGGCGGGGCGGTTCCGAGAAAGGCGCGCCCCCGAACTTTCGTTCCATGAAAGCGGTAATGGCCCGCCGCCAGTTCTGGACCATGGTCGTTCTCTTCATGGTGGCGATCGGGGCCAGCCTGGGCCTTTATACCATGCTGTCCCTTTTCCTGGTGAGTGAAATTCGCCTCGATCGCGGAACGGCCAACCTGCTGATCGGCGTCTCGCGGATCTCGGCCAGTTTCGTTCTCCTCCTCTCCGGCTTTCTCGCCGACCGGCTGGGCGCCAAGAAAGCCATGATGGTTCTCCTGTCGGCCACCGGGATTTCGATCCTGCTCCTCGGCCTTTTCCGGGGCCCCCTAGTCATCGGCGTTCTCTTGTTTCTGCAGGCCGCCTCCGTGGTTTGCCTGTTCCCCATCGGGTTTACGATTATCGCGCTCCTCTTCCCTTCGGAACTGCGGAGTGTGGCCGTCTCCCTGGTCATTTTTCTGGGATTTCTGCTCGGCGGGGGCCTGATTCCCGCAGCCCTCGGCCACTGGGCCGAAGCGTTTTCCTTCTCCTCGGGGTTTCTCCTTCTTGGGCTGTTATTCCTGGCCCTTCTCCCCTTTTTCCACCGTTCCATCCGGGAAACGAGCCCCAATCAGTAAGAGCTTATCCTTAAAAAATCTGGGGGAATGAAATCCCCCTTTTATGAAAAAGGGGGACATAGGGGGATTTGTCTTGGCCCGCCTTGGGGAAAATCCCTCCACCCCCCCTTTATAAAGGGGGGAATATGATTTGCGGACAAGTTCTAAGAGTGTCAGTGAGAGCGGGAACGCCTTACAAAAAACTAACCGCGAATCCCGAAGATCACCAAGATTTTCTCAAATTGGGAAAAAAAGGGGCCGCAGGGAACCTCCCTGCTCCCGGCTCCCTGCTCCCTGCCCCTTCGTCACTGTTTTGGAGGCCATGTGGGTCTTGCCGACATGAACAGCCTCTTCAATCCCTCCATGGTAAATTCCTGCGATTTGCAGTAATTGATCACCGGCCGCTCCCAGTCCTCCATCATTTGCGCGGCCTTGGGGATATCCCGGGCGATCTCCTGGGGAACGGCGATGACCCCATGGCGGTCGCCCATGATCAGGTCCCCGGGTTTGACCACCAGGCCGCCCACTTTGACCGGGATCCCGATATCAACGAGGTGCACATAGGCGTGGGATACGCTCACGCAGCTGGAGAAAAAATGGAAACCCGCCTCCTCCACCTCCTCCATGTCCCTTACGGACCCATCTGTTACCGTCCCCACACACCCCAGGGCCTTGTGGATATTCGCGTTCACCTCTCCCCAGAAAGAGCCGAGAACCGGGTTGTCGATATCATGGATCACCGCGACCCGGGGGCCGGGAACCAGCTGCATTTCGGCCCAATAATCGGGCGGAGCGACCCTCCGGCCATCGGGAGACTGGGCCGTGATTACGGCCGTGGCCGCATACCCGATCATGGTTCCCAGCCTCGGGAACTGGCACTTGATTTCGGGAAGCATGAACCCCTCGCTCCGCGGCTTGATGTTGAACAATTCAATGGCATTGGCAATCGCCGGGGTGGGCCATTTCTTCAGAGCGGCAAGCTCCTCCTTGGTTAAGAAACCCTTCATCTTTTCCTCCTTCTGGTTGTGATTTTCCAATAATCCTCCTTTGCATTGTAGAAACAAACCCCCCGGCGGTAAAGTAAAAAGAGGAGGCAACCCTTAAGTCACGGGCGATCCGGGTCAGGCTTTGCAGGGGACCGGCTTGACACTTATCCGAACCTATGAAAATATTTCTTCATGGCTCATAAGATCACCGTCATCGGCGGCGGCCTCGCCGGCTGCGAGGCGGCCTGGCAGGCAGCCCGGCGGGGAATCCGGGTTATTCTTTACGAGATGAAACCCCGGTGTTTTTCCCCCGCCCACATCTCCCCTCTCTTAGGAGAACTGGTTTGCAGCAATTCTCTACGTTCCAATTCCCTCGCTAATGCCGTGGGCCTCTTGAAAGAAGAAATGCGCCGACTCGGATCCTTTGTCATGCAGGCGGCTGATGAAACCCGGGTGCCGGCCGGAGATGCCCTGGCCGTGGACCGCCGGGCCTTTGCCGAATGGATTACTGCCGGGCTGGAAGCCAACCCGCAGGTGGAAATCATCCGGGAGGAAATCACCCGCATTCCCGCCGAGGGGACGACCGTGATCGCTTCTGGGCCTCTGACCTCCCTTTCCCTGGCCGACTCCATCAAGGAGCTCACGGGTGAAAAGGACCTCTATTTCTATGATGCCATTGCCCCCATTGTGGAGGGAGAGAGCATAAACCAGGGAGTTGCCTTCCGGGCCTCGCGATACGGCGAGGGAAGCGACTACCTGAACTGTCCCCTGAACGAGGAGGAATACGGCCGCTTTATCGCCGAACTGCTCGCCGGTGAGAAGGTTCCTTACCGCGATTTTGAAACCGGGATCCATTTCGAGGGATGTCTCCCCATCGAGGAGATGGCCGAGCGGGGAAAGGAGACCCTCGCCCACGGCCCCATGAAGCCGGTCGGCCTTGTGGACCCCCGCACGGGGAAAAGGCCCCATGCGGTTGTTCAACTCCGGCATGAGGATCGGCAGGGAACGTCCTACAACCTGGTGGGGTTTCAGACCAAATTGAAATGGAAAGAGCAGGAGCGGATCTTCCGGCTCATCCCCGGCCTGGAAGACGCCCGCTTTCTGCGGTTCGGGAGTCTTCACCGCAACACGTTCATTCATTCCCCCGTGCTGCTTTCCGAGGGCCTGCAGCTGAAAAAAGAGCCGCGTCTTTTTTTCGCGGGGCAGATCACCGGGGTCGAAGGGTACGTGGAGTCGACCGCCATGGGGCTCCTGGCCGGGATCACCGCCTCGCGTTTCGCCAAGGGGCTGTCCTCGGTCACGCCGCCGGCGGCGACCGCCATGGGCTCATTGGTCCGCTATATTTCCACCCCGGGCCCCAAGGATTTTCAGCCCATGAACGTAAATTTCGGGCTTTTTCCCCCGCTGCCGGCCCGTTTGAAGGGGAAAGATAAAAATCGGGCCCTCGCGGAGCGCGCCCTTCAGGAGCTCGAAAGCTGGATTCGCAAACATCTGCCGGACTCCGGCCCCCCAGGCCGAGACTGAAGAGCCGAGGCCCAAAGTTCATCAATCCTTTCAGCCCCGGCTCTTTTGATCCGATATCGTGATCGTAAAGGAATAGGGTCTGAAGGTCATAATTCTTTATTTTGATCTGTCGCTTGCACGCCCGGACACTTTTAGTTTTTAACCGGAGAAGTTCCTTTTATGTCAATCCAGCCTGTCCCCTCCAAAGTGGAGGTTTTAATCGTCGGCGCCGGGCCGGCCGGCGCGACCCTGGCCTATGAACTGGCGCGCCTGGGTGTAAAAGTCCTGCTGCTGGACAAGACCCGGTTTCCCAGGCGGAAGACCTGCGGAGGGGGTCTTAATCTTCGGACCGTAAGGCTTCTTCCCTTTGATCTCAGCCCGATTATCGAAAACGTGATCAGCGGAATTCATTTTTCCCGACGTCTCGACAACCCCTTCACGCGCCGATATCCCGAACCTTTTATGGTCACCGTGACCCGGGAAAAGTTCGACCAGCTTTTGGTCGGCGAGGCTGAAAAGGCCGGGGCCTTCTTTTTGGCCGGGGACCCTTTTCTCTCCCTGGCTCCTCAAAATAGCGCTCTGCAGGTGACGACCTCCTCCCGGTCCTTCACCGCCAAATTCGTGGTGGGGGCCGACGGCTTCAACAGCGCGGTGGCCCGGAAAGCCGAAATTTCCCTGCTCACCTCCCGAATCCTCGCCTACCACAGCGAAGTTCCAGCCTCCCTGCTCCCGGAAGAGGAACCGGACATGATTCACATCGACTGGGGAAGCCTGAGAAGGGGGTATGCCTACCTCTTCCCGAAGAATGGCTACCTGGCTATGGGCGCAGGCGCTTCGGGGCTCTCCTCCCAGGAAATCAAGAATTACCAGCAGGCCTTCTGGGCGGTGCGCTGGCGCAGGGAAGCGGCCCCTCCCTTCAGCGCCGCCGGTTTTTTCCTTCCCCTGCGGCGGAAGCGGAGCCCGATCCACAAAGGGCGGTGCCTTCTTTTGGGAGATGCCGCCGGCCTGGTTGACCCGTTTACCGGCGAAGGAATCTATTCGGCCGTGCGCAGCGCCCAGCAGGCGGCGCCCTATCTGGCTGATTTTCTCAAAACGGGGTTCTCCTCTTTTCAGCCCGTTCAGGAAGAAATCGACCGGACCCTGATGCCCGAGTTGGAATGCTCCCGGATGTTTCGCGAGCTTTTCATGAGCTGGCCCTCGTTCTTTCACCGGAAGCTAAAGACCGGCGACCGCTGGTGGAACGCCATGATCAGAATTCTCCGCGGGGAAAAGATGAACCTGGAATTGAAAAGCCGGATGGGAGTCCTCGGGGACCTGATGCTGCGCTTGGCCAGGTAAGTCCTGCCTCACCTTAACCCTACCTACAACCTGGGAAAGCCCCGGCGATGGCAAAACCGGATCCGGGAATCAAGTTCCTAAGAGTGCCATCTTGCCATATGATTGGCATGCGTTTTCAAATAAGCTCCAGGTTTATAAAATCGGCCATAAAATTCCAGATCCAAGTGATGCGCTTGAAGATACATAATCAGAAACATGGAGGGGACCGTGCCGGGGAATTTTCCGAAAAAGTATCGTACACGTACTGGGCCTGTAGCGCTACGCATTCTCTGAACCGTTCATCGTGAACTTGGGCAGAGGCGCGCACTTTAGAACTATCTTTCCAGGGACCGGGCGTCCGGGGATGAAATGGCCCCCCAGGGCCGAACTTTCGTTCGCACACCGCTTCCACAGCGGCTTGCATGTCCGAATAATGGGGAGGGCAATAGCCCTCCATCACACCCGCCAGACCGGTAGGATTGGGATAAGGCCAACGTTTATCCCTGTCATACCGAAATCCCAGTCCCGGCACCTCGGGATGGCCGCTTGCTCCCAGCATCGCACAGGGATCGATCCCGTTGAACATCCATCCTCCCAGACCCATAGCCTGGAGCACCAGCGTGCCGACGTAGCAGCTTGTCCCGAGTTCAACGGTCAACTCCGATAGCGACCACTGCTCCACGAACGTAATGGGCCAGACGTTTTCCACGTCTACTATGTCCTTGAACCGTTTAATTCCCGGGATTTTACGCTAAAAAGCCCCACAAAAGGAACTTCTGACAACTTTTTCGTCAAAGGCCAAGTAGGTTTAAGATTTTAGGGATCAATTTTTAAGTTGGGAATGATTGAATTTTAGCAGGGTGAATAAGTATGTCAAGTAAGCTTTCTCTCTCCGTGGAAATCCAATTTCAAGCTCGGCGTCCCAAAGAAAACCACCATATATTGGGGGTGCTTTGAGACCTCGAAAAGTGAAAGATGTGCCACTATCCGCACTTTATCGAAAATGCATATATCCACCGAAAACAGAAACTTTAACCTGCCTCCAGAAGCGCAATCCAAGCTACAGCCCCATTGATCTTCCCACGATTTCCTTCAGAATCTCGGAGGTGCCCCCGCCGATCGAGTTGATGCGCACATCGCGGAAGAAACGTTCGATCTCATACTCCCGCATGTAACCGTACCCTCCGTGAAGCTGGAGGCAGCTGGTAGCCACGAAATCTCCGACTTCAGCCGAGAATATTTTCGCCATGGAAATTTCCGGGGCGCATTCTTCCCCGTTGACCAGCTTCTTTAAAGCGAAGTAATTCAACTGACGGGCGGCTTCTATTTTGACCGCCATATCTACCATTTTATGCCGGTTGACCTGGAACTTCCCGATGGGTCTCCCAAAGGCCTCGCGCCGGCGGATGTAGTTTTTCGTGTGTTCAAAAACCAGGGCAGCGCCGTAAACCGCCCCCAAGGCCATGATCAAGCGCTCCCACTCCAGATTCGCCATGGCGTTGTAGAACCCTCTTCCCTCGGCCCCGAGGAGGTTGGCGGCAGGCACGGCCACGTTTTCGAAAAACAGCTCGGCCGTATCTCCGGCCTGCCACCCCAATTTTTCCAGCGGCTTCCCCTGATTGAATCCGGGCATGCCTTTCTCGACGATCAGCGTGGAGAACCCCTGATACCCGGCCGACGGCTCCGTTTTGCAGAGAACCAGAACAAAATCGGCCCGGCTGCCGTTGGTAATGAAGGTCTTGGATCCTTGGAGGATATAAACATCCCCCGCTTTGCGGGCGTTTGTGCGCAGCCCCGAGAGGTCGGTCCCGCCAGAAGGTTCGGTCAATCCCAGAGCGCCGATTTTCTCTCCCTTCACGCCCGGACAGAGAAACCTTCTTTTTTGATCTTCGTTTCCGAATTTCGCAATCGCCGGCAGGACGATCAGACCGTGCATTCCAAGACCTGCGGCCACTCCCCCCGAACCCATGCGGCTCATTTCCTCGGCCCATACGGCGGCCAGAAGATAATCTCCGCTTGCCCCCCCGTATTCCTCGGGGACAAGAATTCCGTGATAACCCAATTCCCCGGCGCGGCGGAATACGGAATTGGGGAAATCTTTTCTTTCTTCCCACTCTCGGACTTGAGGGATTAGCTCGGTTTCGATGAACCGGCGACATTGGCTGCGGAAGATTCCGTGGTCTTCGTTGAAAGGCGTGAGGGGCATTTTTTCGGACACGGGAATCACCTCCCCTGGTTCGCAGATTTTGGAGGGAAAATCTGGCCGTGGATGAAAAACGTCCTCTATTTTATCCGCAAGGGTCCTTTTGCCTTGATCCTTCTGCTTGTTTGTTATGGGGTTTTTTGCCTACCGATTCCTATTTTCTTCCTCCCCTTTTCCTTTGCGCATTCGCCTTTGTCCGGTCGCCGCCTCTGCCCCTCTCGTAAATCAGCCGCAGCCCTTCGAGGGTCAAAAACTCGTCCACCTCTTCGATGGACTTGGACTCCGTGGCAATCAGGGGGGCGAGGCCGCCGGTGGCAATGACTTTGGGGTCGGTATGCACCTCTTCTTTCATCCGGCGGACGATCTCATCCACCAGTCCCACATAGCCGAAAATGATCCCGGACTGCATGGAGTGAACCGTGTTCTTCCCCACGGCGTGTTTCGGCTTCACCAACTCCACCCGGGGGAGTTTTGAAGCCCGAATGAAAAGGGCTTCGCTGGCGATGCCCAGCCCCGGGGCGATGGCTCCGCCCATGTATTCCCCGTTGGGGGATAGGTAGTCAAACGTGGTCGCCGTGCCGAAATCCACCACGATCAGCGCGCGCCGGTGTTTTTGGTAGGCGGCGACGGCGTTGACCAGGCGGTCGGCGCCGACCTCGGGGGGATTATCCATGAGCACCGGCATCCCGATATCCACCCCGTACTCGATGATCAGCGGCTTCTTGTGGAAGTATTTCTCCGAAAGATCGAGAAGCATGTTCAGCATGGGCGGGACGACGCAGGAAATGGCGATGGCCTCGATTTCATCCAGGGGAATGGAGCGGGAAGCGAACAGGTTGCGGACTAGGATGCCATACTCGTCGCTGGTGCGGTCTCTCTCGGTCCAGATCCGCCAGTTGTCAACCAGGACCTCGCCGTCGTAAATCCCCAGGACCGTATTGGTGTTGCCCACATCGATGACCAAAAGCATGGCCGGCTCCTTAAAAATTTCAAAATTTCACCGCAGAGAACCCGGAGCCCGCAGAGGAAACTTTTCAAAAAAAGGCTGCCGCGCCTTTAATTCTCTGGGCAATCCAAATAATCCGGGAAAAAGGATTCCCCGTCTTTACCCCTAAATATTTTACTCCTTCTCCGCGTTCTCTGCGCTCTCTGCGGTGAATCCATTCTAAGGATCAAAACCGCAGGCTCACTTCCCCGGCTGCAAACCTCCGGGTATTTCCTTCCGAGTCCGTGAAGAGGAGCGCGCCGTCCCGGTCAATCCCCCGGATCTCCCCAAAGAGCTGGTGGTCCTGGAAAGTCAGCGTTGCCCGGTTCCCGATCCCCAGGGCCAGGCGGGTCCATTCTTCCCGCATTCTCTCCGAAAATCCTGTCTCCCGGAACAGCGCGTAGTCCTTCTCTAACTCCGCCAGCGTCTCCCCAACGAGGGTTGCCCGATCGAATTCCCTACCCGCCTCGGCGCGCAGGGAGGTGGCGATGTCCCGCAGATCGGCCGGCATTTCTTCGGTTTTCCAATTCACGTTGATCCCGATGCCGAGAATGACGAACTGGCAGAGGGAATTCCCCCCTTCCATCTCAGCCAGGATCCCCGCGGCTTTCTTCCCCCCGATAAAAATATCGTTCGGCCACTTGAGGCGGACGTCAAGACCCGTCTGCCGTCCGATCGCCCGGGCGCAGGAAACGCCTGCCAGCAGAGTCAACTGGGGGATCCTCTCCGGGGGAAGCGGAGGTCGGAGAACAAGGGATAAATACACATTGACGCCCGCCGGGGAACTCCAGGAACGGCCCAACCGCCCCTTTCCCCCCGATTGGGATTCAGCGATGACCGCCATCCCTTCCGGGGACCCGCGCCGGGCTTCTTCACGCGCCCGGCGGTTCGTGGAATCGGTTGCCGGCCAGAAAAGAATTTTCCCGCCCAGGATTTTTCCCCGGCGTTTTTCTCTAAGATCGGCCACCCAGAAGGGAATGGGACTCATTTCGCTCGCCGCGGTCGACCCCGGTTACCGGCCCAGGACCTTGGCCGCATCTTTGGCAAAGTAAGTGATGATCAGGTCCGCCCCCGCCCGTTTGATGGCCGTGAGGACCTCCATCATCACCCGCTCCTCCTCGAGCCAGCCCTTTTGGCAGGCCGCCTTGATCATCGAATACTCGCCGCTCACATTGTAGGCCGCCACGGGGAGGTTGAATTCCTCGCGGATCGCGCGGATGATGTCCAGGTAAGGAAGCGCCGGTTTAACCATGATGATATCCGCGCCCTCCTGGACGTCGAGTGCCGCTTCCCGCACCGCCTCCCGGGCGTTTGCCGGATCCATCTGGTAGGATTTGCGGTCCCCGAACTGGGGGGTGGATTCGGCAGCCTCGCGGAACGGGCCGTAGAAGCCGGAGGCGTGTTTGGCGGCATAAGCCATGATCGGAAGATGGGCGAAGCCTCTTTTATCCAGGGTCTCCCGGATCGCCTTGACCCTCCCGTCCATCATGTCGGAAGGGGCCACCATGTCGGCCCCGGCTTCGGCATGGGACAAGGCCATTTTCGAAAGAAGGGCCAGCGTTGCGTCGTTGTCCACGTCCCCCTTCACAATCACCCCGCAGTGGCCATGGCTGGTGTACTCGCAGAGGCAGACGTCGGTGATCACCACGAGTTCCGGGATTTCTCTCTTGATGGCCCGAATGGCCTGCTGGACAACGCCGTTTCGGGCGTAGCCTTCCGTCCCCCGCGGGTCCTTTTTTCGGGGGATCCCGAACAGAATCACCGCCGGGATCCTCAGCCGATGTGCCTCCCGGGCTTCTTCCACAGCGAGGTCCGGGGAAAGCTGGGCCACGCCGGGCATGGAGCCGATCTCCCGGCGGACCTTGCGCCCGGGGCAGACGAAAAGAGGATAGATAAAATCATCGGGGGATAATTTGGTTTCCCGGACCATGCGGCGCAGGGTTTCATTCTTCCGAAGCCTTCGCGGACGATAAACGGGGAAATACATTTCACCCTCCGGTTGACGGATTTCAAAATTGCAGATTCAGGATTCTAAACAAGGGAGGGAAGCCCCTGCCTTCGTTGCCTTCAGACTTCTTTCCTCCACCCTTGCACCCTCGCCAGGCTTTCCTTAAGCTTCGTATCCCGCTCCGTAAGCGATTTGACTTTTTCCTTCTCCTTCGCCACGGCCTCGGCCTTGACTCTTTCCAGAAAATCCCGGTTGTGGAGATTGAGGTTGATGCGGCTCAGGTCTTCTCCGATTTTTT
>Ga0102851_10000508_pt1 | contig 19819 bp, 17 predicted proteins | sample Mud3Dept3metaG_FD_79558 | JGI IMG/M metagenome (GOLD analysis project Ga0102851, IMG submission 79558) | Freshwater wetland microbial communities from Ohio, USA, analyzing the effect of biotic and abiotic controls - Mud 3 Core 4 Depth 3... | ecosystem: Environmental > Aquatic > Freshwater >... | reverse complement strand
TTTAACCTGTTGTAATGTCTGTCATTCCGAACACCCGAAGGGTGAGAGGAATCTTTATTGTAACCCTGCAAGATTTCTCACTTCGTTCGAAATGACAAACTCCTATCTCTTTTTTGGGGGAGAGGTATATTTACTGATGCATTTTTTCTATGACTTTGATAAAGGCGGAGACAAGCCGGGGATCAAACTGGCTGCCGGCACATTCCTTCAGCTCTGCTATCGTTTCCTCTTCTGAACTGGCTCTTTTGTATACCGTATTTGACCTCATAACGTCATAGGCTTCGGCAATGGCCAGAATACGGGCACCATAAGGGATAGTCTCCCCCTTCAGCATGTGGGGATAGCCGTTGCCGTCAAATCTTTCATGATGATGGAGGATGATCGGCAGTTCTTTCTGAAACAACTTCGTCTTCTCAATAATTCTTACGCCTATGTTTGAATGTCTTTTTATAGAATTGTATTCCTTGTCTGTTAATTTGTCCTTCTTCTTTATAATACTGGAATTGATTCCCACCATGCCTATATCATGAAGCAGCGCAGCACGTTTTATGACATTGACCTCTGTATCAGGCATTGATAGCTTCCTGCTCAGTTTCTCTGCATACTGACTCACCCTCATGGAATGCTCACTTATATGGTCCCATCCTTTTTCTATTTCGCATAATATAGAATGCGCGGATTCAATGCAGGTTTCTTTTATATTTTCATTTACCGACTCAAACCTGGCATAAAAGTCATCTACCTTTTTCATTTCTTCCTTGAGACCGCCCATATCTTCCGATTCAATTTCACCAAAGTAACAGACATTATTTCTACCCCTCCACTTGGCACGATAGAGTGCCTTGTCAGCATTTGCCACCAGGTCCTCATCACTCACAACATTGTCGTCCGATGTGGCTGATATCCCGGCACTCACAGTTACTGTCTCAGAAATCTTGTCTTTCGTAAACTTGTTGTTCACAAATATCTTGCGTATCCTCTCAGCCAGAATAAAGGCCCCCTGCAAGTCCGTATTCGGCAGGATGACAAAAAATTCCTCACCTCCATACCGGGCAACAAAGTCTGTGTCACGGACCAACCTTTTCAGGATCTGGGCTGACTGGGCAAGAACAAAATCACCGTACTGATGGCCATAATTGTCATTTACCGCCTTGAAGTAATCAAGGTCGATCATTATGCAGGAAAGAGGCTGGGAATGTCTCTTTGCCTTTTTATATTCACTTTTCAAAACTTCCCTGAAGTGACGATGATTGAATAATCCTGTAAGGCCGTCCCTGATCGCAAGCTTTTCCAGTTTCCTGAAAGATTCCCTAATGTCACTTTCCAGTTTTTTCCTCTGCATCACTCTGCGGATTGCCCGGTCTAATGCAACCGTCTTGATTTCATTTTTTGTTAAATAGTCATAAGCGCCCTTGTCCATGGCCTTGACACCCAGCTTTTCTTCCCCTTCCGCAACAATCATTATGACCGGAACGCCTAATTTTCTTTTAATGAGCTCCTGTATCATCTTAAGCCCTTTCGCTCCCGGAAGGTCCCGTCCCACTAATAAGAGATCAAATTTAGAGTCAACTGCCTTGCTGATTGCATCCGAACCGGATGTAGCTGTATCAATCATATATTTAATATCGCTATGAGTGCCGAGGGATGATTTGATAACATCGATAGCCGGAGAACCATTGTCCGCTACTAAAATAGATATTGTTTCTTTTGACATTATATAGACTCCTCCTTCAGGAGCGATACATATAAAAACACATAAAGTAAAAGGAGAATTTATCTGTCCGTCTGAAATATTTTGTGTTTCATTATTATAACTTCTATTCTAATTTACATCAACTGTAAAATTAACAGACATAAAGCTGGAAATCATTGACAAAGATAAGGCATTGCATCTATCATAAATTTCTTATTATACGCAACTCGTGGTAACATCGTTAGAATTTTATTCATGCAGGGTATAATTGTCAAGACAAAAATTATCTTAACTGCCCCTGTAAGGATTATCTATAAATCTCTGTCGAGAGCTTATATCTCTCATATCTTATAATTTTATTGGAAAATGATATGAAAATAATAGACGGAATTGAAAATATAAAACAGAAATTGCCATACCCCGTGCTGACGCTGGGTAATTTCGATGGTGTCCACCTTGGTCATCAGGCCATTTTCCGGATGTTAAAGGAAAGGGCCAGGGAGATGAACGGAACTTCCATTGTTTACACATTTGTACCACACCCGATGAGAGTAATAGCCCCGGAAAGATCGCCCAAGTTACTTACTACCTATAAGGAAAAAATCAAACTCATAGAAGAATCTGGAATCGACGTAATTATCTGCACAAACTTTACAAAAAAATTTGCAAATATCAGCGCTGAAGACTTTGTTAAAGAGATTCTTTGTAACACTCTTAATGTTAAAGAAATATTCATTGGCTCAAATTATCTTTTCGGTAAGGGAAGAAAGGGCTCCCCGGAACTGCTAAAAGAACTCGGTAAAGAATGCGGGTTCAGCGTGACAATAATTGAAGAAATCAGTATCGATCATACAGTACTGAGCAGTTCAAGGATCCGTACGCTTATTGCAAAAGGCAGGGTTGATGAGGCAATAAAGTTCCTTGGCAGATATTATTCCGTTGACGGTATAGTTATAGAAGGAGCAAAAAGAGGGAAAAGCCTTCTCAATACGCCCACAGCCAATCTGCTGACCGCAAATGAGCTTCTTCCAAAAGATGGCGTATACGCCGTCACTGTTGAATTAGACGGGAAAATATATGGCGGCGCCACCAATATCGGTCATAATCCTACATTTGATGACAAGAAATTCAGTTTTGAAACCCACATCCTTGATTTTGAGGGGCAGCTTCTGGGAAAAACATTGCGGGTAAATTTTATTAAGCGGATAAGAGACGAAATGAAATTTGCAGGAGTCGAAGGACTCGGAAGCCAGATGAAAAAAGATATAGAAGAGATCAGGGCCATTCTCCATAACCATCTTTAGTGCCAACGAACCATAGTTCCATAGTTATTCATACCTTACTTTTGCACTGCAGCACATACGGAATTCTGTCATGCTTCCCTTTAATTCAATTTAGGGTTAGAATATTTAAAAGGTGCACCGGGTATGGATGAATTAGAATACGGACTGGACGAAAAGATTGAAGCAGAAAAACAGCAGGAAGTTACTTCTCCGCCTACGTATAACGTTTTTCTTTTAAACGATGACTACACAACAATGGAGCATGTGGTCCATATCCTTGAAAAGGTATTTCACAAACCGATTGTTGAAGCCACTCAGATAATGCTTCATGTACATAACCACGGACGCGGCCTTGCCGGTATTTATACGCACGAAATAGCTGAAACAAAATTAAATACCGTACATAAGTTGTCACGCGAAAAAGGTTTTCCGCTTAAATGTATAATGGAGAGAGCATGATTAACAAGGAACTTGAAATAACCATTGAGGCCGTTGTCAGGGATGCGGAAGCTCGCCGCCATGAATATCTTACGGTAGAGCACATCCTGTTTGCTATCCTCCATGATGAATGGGGCATTGATATTATTACGAACTGCGGAGGGAACCCTGATAACATCAAGACAGGACTCGAAGATTTTTTCAAGAATAAAATCGCAAAGCTTCAGGATGAGACTAAAGGCCACCCGGAACCCACTGTTGGATTCAGGCGGGTATTCCAGACAGCGGTAAATCATGTGATGTCCGCGGAAAAACCGGAGGCTGACGCAGGCGATTTTCTGTCAGCCATATTTCTGGAAAAGGATTCCCATGCCGTCCATTTTCTATTAGCGGAAGGCATAACACGTCTTGCCATTTTGAATTATATCTCACACGGGACATCAGCCGTGCCGGAAAAGCCTCTGGATGATACACTCCATGAAACCAAAAGCATTCCCGCCGGGAAGCAGACCCACAAAAAGGACGCCCTGACACAATTTACCGTGGACCTCGTAAAAAAAGCTGCTGACGGTGGAATTGACCCGCTCGTAGGACGTGAAAAAGAACTTACACGGTCAATCCAGGTGTTGTGCAGACGCAGAAAGAACAACGTTGTACTGGTAGGTGAACCAGGGGTCGGCAAGACCGCAATTGTTGAAGGCCTCGCGTTAAAAATTCATAAAGGAGAAGTCCCAGCCCTGCTGAAAAACGCCCGTATCTTTTTACTCGATATGGGCAGCCTGCTTGCCGGCACCAAATACAGAGGTGACTTTGACGAGCGCCTGAAGGCCACTGTCAGGAAACTGGAATCTCTGCCTGATGCCATCCTCTTTATAGATGAGATACATACCGTCGTAGGGGCAGGCGCCACAAGCAGCGGTTCCATGGATGCGTCGAATATTCTCAAGCCTATATTAAATGCCGGCAAATTACGCTGTATCGGCGCAAGCACCTATGAAGAATTTAAAAACCATTTTGAGAAAGACAGGGCACTCGCCCGGCGCTTCCAGAAAATAGAGATACATGAGCCGGATGCAAACGAGACATTTCAGATACTTAAAGGGTTACGATCTTATTACGAAGAGCACCACGGTGTGAAATACACTGACACGGCGCTCAGGACCGCTGCGGAACTTTCAGCTAAGTACATAAATGATAAATTCCTTCCGGATAAAGCCATTGATGTCATTGACGAGGCCGGGGCGCTCCTGAAACTTTCCCCTCAGTTCAAACAAAAAAAGACCGTGGGGCAGGCTGAGGTTGAATCAGTCGTTGCAAAGATTGCACGGATACCAAAGCGAAATATCTCAACCTCAGATATGGATAAACTCAGGAAGCTTGAAGACGAGTTAAAAAAAGCGGTATTCGGACAGGATGAAGCCATACATTCTCTCGCCTCTTCAATAAAGCGGGCGCGGGCCGGACTGGGATCGCCCGAGAAACCTGTCGGCTCCTTTCTGTTTACCGGCCCCACCGGCGTAGGAAAGACCGAGGTATCCAGAACAATAGCATCGGTCCTCGGCATCCAGTTTACCAGGTTCGACATGAGCGAATATATGGAAAAGCATACGGTGGCCCGGCTCATCGGAGCACCTCCGGGCTATGTAGGTTTTGATCAGGGAGGCCTCTTGACAGATGCTATAAGAAGATATCCGTACAGCGTTCTCCTCCTGGATGAAATCGAAAAGGCCCATCCCGATATCTTCAGCATCCTCCTTCAGGTGATGGACTATGCAACGTTAACTGACAATAACGGGAAAAAAGCAGACTTCCGGAACGTAATCCTCATCATGACCTCAAACGCCGGCACAAACGAAATGAGCAAGAGCACCATCGGCTTCGGGGACAGAAGCAGGGACACGCACGCAAAAGGGAAAGACGCGGTCAACAGGCTCTTCAGCGCTGAATTCAGAAACCGTCTTGACTCCACCATTACATTCAATTCACTCACTCCGGAGATAATGAAAAAAGTTGTCGACAAATTTGTAAATGAATTGCAGCAGCAATTAAGCCGGAAAAAGGTGGTGATCGACCTTTCAGATGACGCCAGTAACTGGCTTGCCTCGCGTGGCTACGATCCTCAGTTCGGGGCCAGGCCTCTGGGAAGACTTATCCAGACTGAGATCAAAGACGTCTTATCGGAAGAAGTCCTGTTCGGTAAACTCTTCAAAGGCGGAAAAGTTTCTATCGATCTTAATAACGATAAGCTGACTTTTAATTATTCACAATAATCGGGTTACGTTATTCGTTAAGGTTATTCATATTTGTTAAATTTCAGTTGCTGATAACTTTTCGCTGATAATTTAATTATGCCTGTCTTCAGACTCCCGGACGAACATGTCTTCCCACCTCCCCGGCTTGCCGAAGACAGCGGTCTGCTTGCAGTAGGAGGAGACCTCAGTGAATCCCGCCTGCTTCTGGCATACTCAATGGGGATTTTCCCCTGGTATGCAGCAGGAGATCCCATTCTCTGGTGGTCTCCGGACCCACGTCTTGTATTATTCCCTGATGAGCTGAGGATATCACGGAGCCTCAAGCAAACGATCAATAAAAACATGTTCAGGATTACCCTGGATACGGCATTTGAAGAGGTAATCAGGAATTGTGCAGCAATACACTGCAAAAATGCCGGTGACACATGGATCACCGACGATATGATGAATGCATACATATGTCTTAACAAGTCAGGTTATGCACACTCTGTGGAAGCCTGGTTAGATAAAGAACTGGTCGGCGGACTTTACGGCATATCCCTCGGGTCCGCTTTTTTCGGAGAATCCATGTTTATGAAAAAAAGCAACGCATCAAAAGTCGCTTTTATCTCTCTTGCACATCAGCTCATGAAATGGAATATTACGTTAATTGATTGTCAGATCACTACCCCGCATCTTTTAAGCCTGGGGGCACGGGAAATACCACGCATTCAGTTCCTTGCAATGCTCAAATCAGCCCTGATGAAATCTACGAAAAAAGGAAAGTGGATCATGGGGAATCCGTAATAAGCTCCATCACTATCCCCAAAAGAGAGACAGGACTTTGTCATTTCGAACGAAGTGAGAAATCTTGCAGGGTCATAACAAAGATTCCTCTCACCCTTCGGGTGTTCGGAATGACAGACATAACAACAGGTTAAATGTCTATCTCTATTTTTGGGACTATTGCAATTCAGATCTGTTCTGCCGCACCCTGCTATAAATACATTTCAGGGTGGATATTCAATTCTTCCGGACGTTCATAGCATACGATCCGCTCTCCGTTTCCCTTTTCAACCTCCAGAGAGAGATTGATGTCATAGGGTACGGAAATATATCGTTCTGCTTTTTTGTTGTAAATGACCCGTACAATCGGCTGCAATAAATTCTCTTCACTGTGATTAACCACAACTGCTATCAAACCGCTCTTGAGACGTACCAGGGAACCTACAGGGTAAATGCCTATGCAACGGATAAATTTCTGGACAAGCTCCCTGTTGAATTGTGTGCCGCTCCACTCATAAATCATCTCTAATGCCTGGGTCGGGGGAATTTTACGTCTGTAACATTTCTTAGTTGTTAAAGCATCATATACATCTATAATGGCGATAGCCTGACCCGCATAAGATATTTTATCGCCCTTCAGGCCGTTCGGGTATCCTGATCCGTCCAGCCTTTCATGATGATGATAGGCAGTAGTAATTGAGGTTTCAGTAACACCTTCTGTATCTTCAAGAATCCTCCGTCCGTACTCGACATGTTTTTTTATTTCGCTGTATTCTTCTTCGGATAATGCGCTTTTCTTGTTTAAAATTGCTGAAGGGATTTTCATTGTCCCGATATCATGCAGAAGTGAGCCAATACCGATTTCTCTCAGAAACCGGGGATCAAAGCCGAGGAACTTGCCGAAAGACACCATCAACGTACAGACATTGATAGAATGATTGTATAAATATTCATCGGTCTTCCTCAGCATTCTCAACCCTGAAAGGGCGTTTTTATTACGCAGTATGGATACAAGAATGTCATCAACGGTATGTACTACGGTTTCCTTGTCAATTTTGTTACCCGACTTAATGTCCGCCATTGCTCTCTGTACGGTAAGGAGAGCCTCTTCTCTTATTATTTTTGCCTTGATAATCTCTTCCCCTACAGCAACAGGCTTTATAACATCAAAATTAATTTCATAGGCCCCGGTTATTTCTTCAGGTTCTTCAGATATATTGAGTTTTTGATCCTCCTCCTGTGGAGCTTCTTCTATTACAGCATCCTCAACGTCAAGCCCTTTATCAGTGTCAATATAGACTTCCCGGATCCCAAACTTGACGATTTTCTGAATAATAGTTTCATTCTTCACACTCAAACTGCTTCCGAAGAAAGGATGGACCATCCAGCTGCAATTCAGATCGTGGATGAACATGCCTGTTTTCAAGCGATCTACCCTAATTTTTTTTACCATATCAATTAATAAAACCTTCTCACATCTGTGACTGAAAATTTACATATATTATCGGATACTATTAGATCATCCTTAAATAGCCTGCAACTACTGGCAGTGCTATTCACGGCAATTGGAATATTCAGTGACTTTTACGATAATATGTTTTAGAATAAGATCAAATTTTAGAAACTCAATAATTGCATTTCAGTCTCAGGTTTCATGACAGGCGGTTTAACGATAAACAGGAGCGAAAATGGATTTAGATGCAATAAGCGGTCCTAAAGTACCTGATGTAATTCATCCTCCCCTAACTGCAGATGCGCCGGAACCTGTTGAAAAAAAGACCCGTTTACGCCGCATAACTGAACGAGCAAGCCCTTACGAAGATATGGAAAGATGGACATATGAAGACAGGGTCACTATATCCCCCGAAGCCCGCCTTCGATACAAGGCAATGCGCTCTGCCAAGAGAAACAGCCTGATCGAAAATTAATAAGTATTTTCCCCACGTTAAAACGTCCCGCTTTTTTATCGTTCACCCTTTCAACCGTTTCACCGATCAAAGGTTTCACAAGCCTCATTGGACCAGACTTTTTTGAATTGAAATTTGCTTTACATGCTGCATACATTTTGAGCGTTCCCATCCCGAATGGTTGTTTTTCCCCCGCTTATTGTATTACTCTTTAAGCAGGAATCGGCACATTATGTATAACGAATATTTCGGTTTTAAAGAGGCCCCCTTCTCAATCGCCCCGGACCCCCGTTATCTCTTTATGAGCGAACAGCACAGGGAGGCATTGGCCCATCTGGTGTACGGGTTTAACAGCGACGGCGGCTTTGTACTGCTTACCGGTGAAGTCGGGACCGGCAAAACCACTGTCTGCCGCTGTCTGCTCGAACAGATACCGGACAATACAGCCATCGCCTTTATCCTGAATCCCAAGCTGACGGTACAGGAACTGCTGGCAACAGTCTGCGATGAATTCGGAATTACATATCCGCCGGACAATACGAGTATAAAAGTATTCGTAGACCTGATTAATTCCTACCTGCTTGAAGCCCATGCAAAGGACCGCAAGGCCATTCTCCTCATCGACGAGGCGCAGAACCTCAGCGCAGAAGTGTTGGAACAGCTCAGGCTTTTAACGAACCTTGAGACGAACCAGAGAAAGCTGCTCCAGATAATACTGATCGGGCAGCCCGAGCTCAGGGAAAAGTTGTCAGAGCCCGGTCTGCGGCAGCTCTCACAGAGGATAATCGCCCGGTACCATTTAGGCGCCCTTTCAAAGAAAGATATCAGTGCCTATGTATCGCATCGTTTGTCCGTCGCAGGCCTGAGAGACCAGTTGTTCCCTGCCCCGGTCATTCATAAAATTTACCGCCTGACCGGAGGAGTGCCGAGGCTGATTAATGTACTATGCGACAGGGCATTACTCGGCACATACGCCATGAATAAAAACCTTGTCAGCTCAGCAACCCTGACAAAGGCAGCGCATGAAGTATTCGGAGAAGCAGGACCACTCATACCGGGGCTGCACAGGAAAACTGCCGCCTGGATAATTTCTTCTGTCATAATTGCGGTCGGCGCCGTAGTTGCAGCAACCTACTATAAAGAGGATAAACGTGAGATCGCGATCCAGGAAAAGAGTATTAAAAAACAGGAGGCAGCAGTTAATGCGTCAATCAGCAAAAAGCCTCAGACAACGGTTTACGAGACGATAAAGCCCGATATCATAGAAGCCATAAAGACCAGGAAGTTAAGCTGGCCTGGTGACCAGCCTGTAAGCAGAAGCAGTGAAATAGCCTTCCGGGAGCTTTTTAAACTCTGGGGCCTTTCTTATCAGTCTGTCGAAAATATGTCCGCCTGTGCTCAGGCCGAACGTAGTGGTCTTAAATGTTACAAAAGCCAGGGCAAATTACATCGCCTCCGGATACTGAACAGACCTGCTGTACTCAAGTTATCTGATAACGATGGCAGTGTATATTATGCAGTTTTGGCCTCTCTGAGTGACGACTCGGCCCGTATACTCATCGGTCCTGAAGTGAGAGAAGTTTCACTTAAAGATATCGAGGCATCATGGCCTGGGGAGTATATCCTTTTGTGGCGTCCCCCTCCTGATTTTCATGATTCCATCAGGCCGGGTATGCAGGGCACTATTGTGCAGTGGCTTGAGACCCGGCTCAGCGTGTTTGATGGTGAGGCGAATGCGCCACGGGAAAATCCGGAGTATGATAACAAAATCGTAGAGCGGGTAAAAAAGTTCCAGCTATCTAAAGATCTTGTCCCTGACGGAATTGTCGGGACCCGGACAATGATTCATCTGGGCCAGACTGAAGGTGATAAGCCGGCTTTATATGAAAAACCGAAGGACGGTTAGCAATGTCATTTATCCTTGACGCGCTGAAAAAACTGGAACAGAAACGTCAGCAGGGAGCAGTGCCTGACCTGATGACCATCCACGTTCCTGAACGTCAAAAGCATGGGAAGCGGGCGCTATGGCCCTACCTTGTCCTGGGAGCATTGGTCCTGAACGCAGGCATCCTGGTAGCCGTGTTCCGCCCCTGGAAGTCTGATGACAATAAACCGGCCGCCCAGACATCCGCCGGGCTGCCGCAAAAAACATCCCCGGGCCCTGTACAGCAATTTGTAAAAAAGAATGGGCCTTCAGGATCGCCTCATATCAAAAAGAACGAAGCCGTTACTATTAAAAAACCGATCGTCCCGAAAGTTTCTTCAGGGCCACTAAATAATACCGTAGATATAAAGAACGTCGCACCTGCCGCAAAACACGAAAAGCCACCGGCATCGGCTGAGGTGACTATAAAGGGGCCGGATCAGATCGAAGAAGCCCATGATGAGAACAAACAATCTCCAGATGAAAGCAGCACGGCGGTGATCAGTATGAACCCATCCCAGCATGAAATGGAGACTCTCCGTAATAAAATCAAAGAAGATACATCCCGTTCAGGCGGCGCCCGGCCCGGGAAAAACAAACCTCTTAAAAATGTGCAGGCTAACTCAGACGAACGGGTCCCTGATTTCAGCCAGCTGCCTGAAGAAACAAGAAAAGTAATTCCCAATATAACCATTTCCGCACATATCTATTCAAACAATCCGCGCTCCAGAATTGTTAATATTAACGGCAATACTATCAAAGAAGGCGATGAAGTGATGAAGGGGCTGAAGGTCAGTGAGATAACCATGTCAGGCGTAATCTTAGACTATCAGGGCCAACGCTTCCAGGTGAGGGCATTTTAAATTTCATGGGGTCACATTATGAAACGGGTCCGCATTAAGACTATTTTTTCAGAAGGCAATATCGGCCAGGCCCTGACGGTCTGCGGCTGGGTAAGATCAAAACGTGAGTCAAAAGGAGTTGCCTTTATAGCGCTCAATGACGGCTCTGCACAAGATAGCTTACAGCTTGTGGTTCCGGCTGAAACCACCGCGTTCCACAAATTGACCAGTTGCGATACAGGGGCCGCTATCAGGGCCGAAGGCATTCTCAAAGAATCATTGGGCAAAGGACAGAAGTATGAAGTGGAAGTTTCTGACATTGAAGTATTCGGCGATGCAGATCCCGAGAAATATCCGCTCCAAAAAAAGGGACACTCATTAGAATTCCTTCGTGAGATAGGTCACCTCAGGCCAAGGACCAATACCTTCGGCGCCGTACTCAGGGTGCGGAACGTCCTTTCCGATGCAGTGCATGATTTCTTTCAGAGCCACGGTTTTATCTGGGTACATACACCCATCATCACCTCAAGTGACTGCGAAGGGGCAGGAGACATGTTTACCGTGACCTCTCTCGACCTTGAAAAACTGCCGGTTGGCAATGGCCGGGATGTAGATTTTTCGCGGGATTTCTTCGGCAGGCGCGCCTATCTAACGGTAAGTGGACAGCTTGAGGCGGAGTTCCTGGCACTGTCACTGGGCGACGTCTATACGTTCGGTCCTACGTTCAGGGCGGAGAATTCCAATACGTCACGTCATCTGTCTGAATTCTGGATGATAGAGCCTGAAATGGCCTTTGCGGACATCAATGATGACATGAATCTCGCTGAAGACTTTATTCATATGTTGTGCGGCAGGGTGCTGGAAAAATGCGACGCCGAGATCGCCTTTTTCGAGAAGTACTACAAAAACACCTCCATGAATGAGCTCAGGGTATTGTCCGAAAAACCCTTTGTCCGACTCTCATACAGCGAGGCGATCAAAGAACTGGAGAAGTCCAAAGACATATTTGAGTTCCCGGTCAAATGGGGACTGGATTTGCAGTCCGAACATGAACGCTATCTGACGGACAGGGTTTTCAGGGGCCCTGTCATTGTGGTTGATTACCCCAAAGATATAAAGGCCTTTTATATGAGGCAGAACCCTGACGGAAAGACTGTTGCTGCCATGGATGTCCTCGTGCCGAAGGTAGGCGAGATTATCGGCGGCAGTCAGCGTGAAGAAAGGCTCGAGGTCCTTGAAGGCAGGATGAAGGACATGGGCATACCGCTTGAAAACATGCAGTGGTATCTCGACCTGAGAAGGTATGGTTCAGCACCCCATGCCGGGTTCGGCCTCGGGTTTGAACGTATCGTACAATACATCACCGGAATGAGCAATATCCGCGACGTCATCCCCTGCCCCCGGGCGCCGCAGTTGATAAGGTTTTAATGCTTCCCATGATTACTCTTCCTTGATCCTGGCCTTTATTTTGTTCCGTATCACCTCTGTCAGTTCTTTCATCCCGTGTTCTTTTGAAGCATGCTCTGCAACCTTAATCAACAAGTCCTTCTCGTTCTCTGCTGTCCCTTACCAGGTACATTCTATCCCAAGGTCTGAACATTGAAATACCTTTGCCATATCTCGCCCCCCAAAGTATCCGTTAAATCAAGTATATCATATCAGCAGCTGAGGAATATAAGTCATGGACTTTTGGATAACGTCTTTTCCGTAATTGGTGGGACAGCCCTGTTTTTAGAATTGTGTATGTTAAAATATGGACTCATCTTCAATGTATTCAGGAGATAACGTATGAGCAGTTCTTACAGAGGCAGTCGCAAGTCACGGTGGCCACAAAAATCCGGCAAAACTAAAACCGTAGAAGAGATCGTCAAAGAGCTGCGCCAGAATACCTCGCCCGCATCTGACTACCGGGAACTCTCCCTGAAGGTCCACGGGCTCATATGCTCCAAGTGCGGTAGAGAATTCGATGATAAAACACGGCACCTGCTGACCGTGCACCACAAAGACGGCAACAGCCGGAACAATCCGCCTGATGGCTCAAACTGGGAAAACCTTTGCGTTTACTGCCATGATGATGAACACAGCAGGGGTCTGCTCGGGGATTATTTGAGAGGCCAGAAAAAGAAAGACCGTGGCCCGCAGTCATAGACAAAACACTGCAGAAAACAATATTTGTTATACCATCGCATCAACAAATGATATATATTCCTGCGGGGGGTTCAATATCTCCATCCCCATACTGAACGATACCCCGTGAGAGGACATCTTCGTCTGAAACCACTTTACCTCACACCTGAGGGTTATTTTATCTCCTGATGAAAGTTTACACCTGAGTTCAATTATTGTCGAAGGCGTAATGTCCACCACACTGTTTGCCGTTGCGGTCACCATGTACAACCCGGCTTCGGAAAAGTTCATTATGATCCCTTTATAGGATTTACCCCCCGATATGATTTCCGCATCAAGGTTTTCAGCTATCCTGCCGGCGCGTCTTTTTTCAGAGTTCTTCATATGCTTCCCTTCATGAGTTGTAGTGTTAAGTATACCAAATCAATTCCAAATAGAAAACAAATCTCTCAATTTGGTTCGGGGGTCTATAAAATAAAAAATGGATATTTCACTTTCCGGTTTTATCACTTTTTGTTTCAATTCTGATAAACTTCAAAAACCTGCTGATACATATTTTACGATACGCTTCTTCAGGACGTAGCAGTACGGGACAGATGAAAAATTATAAATTACAAACTACAGGATTATGAGAATCTTAATGTTTTATGCACCGTCGTTCTGGTTTAAGACCTATGAAAAGGTGCTTGAAGATGTTCCTGATACAGACATTGAAGAGTTATGCGAAAACGCGCTCGTTATATTCTATCACGCCGAAGAAGCGGACGTGGGCAGAAGGAGCAATGTTTTAACGAAATTTATTAAAAATGTAAAGTGGCTTTCCGGCAAGTTCGGTACCAGGAACCTCGTTCTCCATTCTTTCAATCACCTCTCCTCTTCAAAGGCACCTGCTGACTTCACCGGAAAGTTAATTGTGGAGGCAAAAGAAAGGCTCATACATGCCGGGTTCACCATCACGGAGACCCCTTTCGGCTATTTGAACGAATGGAAGATCCACGTTGCCGGAGATTCCCTGGCAAAGGTATTTAAAGAGCTGTAATGTGTAATCCACGGCCGTAACGAACTGTATCATTACCTGTTTTCCACCATCCTGACCCTGTCATAACTTCTTTCCCTGTGACAGCCCTGGATACACCTGCCGCCTGTCTCTGTCTTGATGTATTCAATAGGAATAGTGGTGTTGCCGAACCTGAATTCTTCCCTTATATGGTCTTCCTGATCAGAGGCGTGGACATCGTGACATGCGCGGCATGTCCTTCCCTTGTTCTGATTCACATGTAACATGTGGAGATTGATTTCACCGTTTCTGAAGTTCGTTATCGTTACGGTCTTTCCCGTCGTTACAAGGGCCTCTTTGTGACAGTTAAAACAGAGGTCATACTCACCCTTTTCATACGCTGAATAGAATTCATGGGGGAACGACATGCGGAGAATATAGGGATTATCGGAGCCGTGCGGATTGTGACAGGCGGAGCAGTTTCCCTGCACGACAGGGCCGTGCTGAAAGCGTCTCTTTTTCCAATCGCTGTTTTTTGTGTGGCAGGTAAAGCACAGCGTGTCCACCCTGGCGCGGAGAAGGAAGTTATTGTCCGAGAAGTGCGGTGAGTGGCATGAGACGCACTGTCCCTTCTCCGCCGGTTCATGCTTCCGGGCGTACTGGCTGATCTCGGTCTTTTTTTCCTCATGGCAGGTAAAACAGAGCGTGTCCGCAGAGGTCTTCAGACGCGTACTGCTCTCCCCGGCATGAGGATCATGACAGTCGCCGCACCCTGTCTTTACAAGCGGGGCATGAATAAAGTCCATGGACATTCCCGCGACCATGGCTTCATGACATATAACACACAGGTTGGCGCCTGAGTCCGTAAGCCTTGAAGCGTTATTGGAGGCATGGGGATCATGGCAGAGGCCGCAATTGCCTTCTTTGGCCGGCTGATGAATAAATTCACCCATATACAGCCGCTTCAGATTATGGCATGATGAACAGAGATCGCCGTATGCTGCTCTCAGGAAAAAGGGCCTGTCTGAGCCATGCGGGTCATGGCATGACGCGCAGTCTCCGTTTTTTACCGGTCCATGGACAAAGCTGCTGCTTCTGATTTCTTTTTCAAGGTTCTCATGGCAGGCCCCGCAAACAAGCCCCTTGTCCGGAACTATTCCGTATCTGTCCGGATACGCGGCAGCACGATGACAGGTATCACATGATCCCGTGCGCACGGGTTCATGTGTAAACTCTTTTTCTTTTAAAAAAGATGAATGACATTGACCGGTAACACAGAGCTTTTCTCCCTTTGTATGGGCCGTGAATTCCTGTCCAGAGGTAAACCCCCTGCTGTCTGTGCCTGCGGAAACCGCGTTCCCGCAAGAGATTGCGGGCATCATAAGCAATAAAATTACGGTCCGGATTGTCTCAGATTTTAATATCCTACTCATAAACCATAAGGTCCCTGCTCCGCTGCACGTTCTCTTTCCCGGTCGTTATCTCAAGGCCGAGGGCCAAATCCGCAGCTTTTTGAAGTACGTCCAGTGCCTTGCCGGTCTCACCCCTTTTTCTGTACAGCTCAGACAATGAGTAAAGGGTCGATATTCTGTGGAACGGAGAAGGAGCATATATTTCGTAAACAGAAGCGGTCGTTCTGTTTTCAAAAAGCGTAAGTGCGGTACTGAGTTCGCTCACCGCTTCTCCTTCCCTGCCTGTCTTCTTATAAAGAAGTCCAAGGACGTAGTGTGCTTCCGCCATGCCGGTATTCAGCGCAAGGGCCTCTTTGAAATGCCCTTCCGCCTCAGGGTATTTTTCACTCTCAAACAGCAGTACTCCATAATTGAAATGGGCAGGGACATAGTTCTTGTCCAGCGTAACAGCCTTTTTGAACTCCTCGATTGCACCCTCAAAATTGCCCCGCTTCCATAATATGATTCCCATGAGGTTATGAGTCGGGGAAGAGTCAGGGGCCAGTTCAACAGATTTCCTGAGCGGCGACAGCGCCTGCTCCGGCAGTCCCTTTTTATACATCTGAAGGGCATAGTTGTATAACCTGACGGAATGGGAATCCTGCCCCGTCCTCTCTTCCGGTCCCTTCTCAGCCGGGTCCAGACCAATCAAACTTCTCATCTTTTCTGCAAAGAGGGGCTGGCCGGCCAGTGGAAAGCTCGGATAAATGAATTTTATTTTCCCCGCCCTGTCGACCATTACGGTCGACGGGAGGGCAATGACGCCGTACTCCCGGAATATTTTAAACCCCGTGTCCACCAGGACAGTAAATTTGATCTTGTTCACTTTTACCAGATTTTTAACTCGCTCAATTTCATCCTCCGGTACTCTTCCATCTTCTTCAGGTGTATAAATGGCAATTACTTCGAGACCTGTCGCATCATGATGCTTTTCATAAAAGTCATTTAAAAATTTGAGTTCATCCATTGAATAGTCTATGAAAGACTTGCTTATCGGAAGCCCCCAGAAGACGATGACGACCGGTTTGCTGCCGAAGAATGCACCCCCATCCACCGCCACGCCGTTCAGGTCCTCAAGCGTAAACTTCTGTGGGGCCTCTCCTTCCCTGGTCCCGATCAACGCGTATGAAACGGACGGCGCTGATAAAACGACAAAAATCAAAACCGCAGATTGAATAAGACTACATAAATTGGCATTTATTACCGCTCTCATGTTTTTCATCCCGCTGGTTCCCATTATCGTATTACTCATGATTCTCCTCGTTTGTTAAAGGCAAATATATTACATAAATTATATTGTGATATCAATCGCATGTATAGTGGTGTGTCAGGCCAAATTCACGGCTTCATCCATGGCGTGAATTACATATGCTGTTTAAATAAACTCCTCACGGCAATGCGCCTTCCGTTTTGACAGGTAATATACTCGGCCTCCCTGATGACATCACGAAACAGTTCTGTTTTGAATTTCTTATTTTCAATGTTGCCCCTGGACGTATGGAAGTACAAAACACCTTCCTGCCGGAGGACCCTCAGTAATTCAATGCCTGTTGCTGCCCGCTTGTCCCGCCGGGACTGATTCATCAGTTCACTTATATCTGCGTCATCAGCCATATCAAGACCTTTAAGGAAATTAATGATCCTCGTCGTAACAAATAATGTATAAATATCATCGCGGGTAAACAGGGAAGAATCTGCAGCCATTGCCGTCAGCCTTGCCTTCACATAATCTGCCCCGGTCAGGTTCATTCCCATCGCTACAGGTGACTTTGGTGTAAGATAAAATGGAGATGCTCCAAGCAGTACCGGCATCCGGGAATTAAATGCCAGGGTCTGAATCATGCCCGGCAGGCCTTCATCCGGAAGCCCGAGAATCTGATATGAAACAATCTTGAGCCCAAGTTGAAAGGCTTTATTTACCACCCTTGTGTAGGCCCCGATAGAATACGGCCGCTTCGTGGTTTCATGAATACTTTTGTCCGAACTAACGAGTGCAAGATTTAAATGAGTAAATCCGGCCCGCTGCATCAGCTCCAGCAGCTCATCATCAAGGCTCATATAACTGATCCCGTTCATGGCGACAAACTCCATTTCTTTATCCGGGAACAAGTCAATCACCCGCCTGCACAGTTCTTTAAATTCATCTTTATGAAAGGTGAGGTTGTCATCCTCAAAGTCAATCACCCGCCTCCCCTCTCTGTAGCGCTGATTAATCTCTTCAATGATGTTTTCGACCGGACGCCGCCGGTAGTTATTTCCAAAGGTAGTATGCACGGAACAGAAAGAACACCTGTGCGGACAGCCGCGGGAAGTGATCATAAATGCCAGGGATTTTTCTCCAAGTTGATAATGTTCAGCAGGAAGACCGCTCAAATCCGGTATCGGTAATTCATCTATGGGATAGTTTTCACTGACAGGATTAAAATATAATCTGTTGTTTCTCTTATATCCGAGATTAGGGACGTCTTCAAGTTTCACACGACCAAGCAGAAATCGTATAAACTCGACCATCGGTCTCTCTCCTTCTCCCACAATGACATAATCTATGTAAGGAAGGGCAAGGACCTCCTGAGGGACTTCTGAAACATGCGGGCCGCCCATGATAACAGGCGCATCGTGGCGCTTCCTGACGCGTTCAGCAATTTCAAGGGCGTCACGGTAATATGGTGTAAAGAGGGATGATATCCCAATAAGGTCAGGGGCAATTTCATCAATCTCTGCCTCGATATTTTCAAAGGACCGGCCGAAGTGATAATACTGATGAAACGTCGAAAACGGGGATTTGTCCGCGACCGGATAGTAATCCTTCAGATATGAAAGCTCCTCCGGAACAGGAACAGTTTTACGGCCATGACCGGCGTGATAATCTCTTATAAGCACATCTGCTTCAGGCAGATATTTATTAAGGGCGCTTTTTATGTAGCACAATCCGATGGGCTGAAGCCGGATGGCGGTATCATAAAAGTCACTGACCGGCGGCTGGACCAGAACGATTTTCATCCATCTTCCCTGTTAATGAGAAGATGGACCATCATTCAAAAACAACATACGCTTTGACCTTTTCAAGTCTCTTCCCTTTAATACCCAGATCACCGGGGCAACGTATCCTGTTCTCACGCCTCACCTTCAGAAGCCTGCCGACTGTATCAGGGCCGAGACCCGGTACGCGCAGCAATTGTTCTTTGTCAGCACTGTTTATCCTGACAGGATAGAATTCCGGATGCGTGTCTGCCCAGACTTGTTTGGGGTCACTGTCAAGCCTTAGGTTCCCATTTTCATCGAGAGGGATCTCAGCATTTTTAAAGCCATACTTACGCATTAAAAAATCCGTCTGGTATAAGCGGTGTTCCCTCATGAAGGGCTCATCCGGGGAAGTGAGGAAATTTCTTTCCCCGGGAATGTCCGGAGTCCCCAGTCCTTTCTGATAAGCTGAAAAATATACCCGGTTGAAGTTCAGACGGTTATATAGGCCGTCCATGTAATGTATGATTTCCGAGTCCTTTTCATCAGACGCTCCGACAATAAACTGCGTAGTACATTTGACCCTCGAAAACCTCATCCCCCGGTCAGTGAGCCTGCTCATCAGCTTTAACGGACGGACAATGTCCCTATCGTAGTCTTTTTTGGCCGAAAGTGCCTTAAAATGGCTCTTCCCGGGAGTCTCGATATTGAGAGACACAGCACTGGCAAGAGAAAGCGAATCTTCAATCGCTGCGTCTGATGCCCCGGGGATTATCTTAAGGTGGATGTAGCCCCTGAATTGATATTTATATCTGAGCAGCTGCGCCACGGCATTTATCCTGTCCATGGTGTGGTCCGCGTTGTTGATAACGCCTGAGCTCAGGAACAGGCCGAATACATTCCTGCGCCGCTGATAGTCCATAAATAAGCGGGCGACCTCTTCCGGCTGAAGTGAACAGCGCCGTACATTGGATCCTGAACGAAGCGGGCAGTACCCGCAGTCGTTTGAGCATGCGTTGGAGAGAAGTGTCTTCAGGAGCACGGAATATCCGCCCTGCGGCAGTGTAACCGGATAAAGCCATTTACCTTCCTGTCCTCTCTTACGCCGGTCATCATCACGCGTACCGCATGCGCAGGCCAGATCGTACTGCGAATCTTCAGAAAGCACCCTGAGTTTTT
>Ga0102851_10000507_pt1 | contig 19827 bp, 16 predicted proteins | sample Mud3Dept3metaG_FD_79558 | JGI IMG/M metagenome (GOLD analysis project Ga0102851, IMG submission 79558) | Freshwater wetland microbial communities from Ohio, USA, analyzing the effect of biotic and abiotic controls - Mud 3 Core 4 Depth 3... | ecosystem: Environmental > Aquatic > Freshwater >... | reverse complement strand
GATGTGATCGGATTCCTGAAGCAGGTGAAACCTGCCCCGGAAAAACGGCTGACACGCCGGCTGATTGAAAAAATCAGAAAATGCTGAAAAAACGACTGGGGGCTGTGTAAAAAGTATCAATAACCACCCCGTCCCGACACTTCGGTCGGGACACCCCTCCTTTGAAAAGGAGGGGAAATTATTGATATACAATATTCTAACTTTCTCCTCCTCCTCAGAGGAGGAGTACCCCTGACGGTGACCGTAAGCGGGGAGGTGGTGATCTTTTGAGACAGCCTCCAGTCTTTTTTTCAGTATTTTCTGATTTTTTCAATCAGCCGGCGTGTCAGCCGTTTTTCCGGGGCAGGTTTCACCTGCTTCAGGAATCCTATCACATCACTGAATTCCTGACAAAATCCAAATGCATCTTCATACAGGTCGATTCCGTCAGTCTCAATATTATGATATGAAAGAAATGGAGTAGAGTTTAAACCCATAGGCTTCATGATTACGTTTTCTTGAAAACGCCCGGGTTAACAAAATATTATATATATGTGAGATAAATAATTTTGAATGCACCTGGTTTGCAGCACTCTTCTCGCCGGCAGATGGGGACTGGCTCCTCATAACCCCCGCGAAGCGGCGGGGGTTAGAACCAAAGAGAATTAGACCCCCCTGGGGGATCGCACCGCCGTCAGGCGGTCCGGGGGGTCCCACCCTTCAGGGAGGTGTCCCGCTTCAGTGGAACAGGGGGATCAGTTTATAGTAAGACTGATCTTCTTCTCCTCCATAATCTTCCTCATATTAATGAGGGCATATCTCATCCTGCCGAGGGCTGTGTTGATGCTAACGTCGGTAATTTCGGCGATCTCTTTAAAGCTCAGTCCGGCATAATGCCGAAGGATAACCACCTCGCGCTGGTCATCAGGCAGATGGCTGATCATCTTTCTTACATCCTTCTGGATCTGCCTTCTGATCATATCATCCTCGATAGTCGAATCGGCAAATTTTTTGGAATTAAAAAGATCTGATTCATAATCGTCGTTCGAGATGGTATTCATCTGCTTGATCCGCCTGAAATGATCAATTATCAGATTATGGGCAATGCGCATAACCCATGAGATGAACTTGCCGTTATCCTGGTATTTGCCGGTTTTGACAGACTGGATCACTTTCATGAAAGTATCCTGGAAAAGATCTTCTGCAAGCGCCTGATCACGTATATACAGACTGATATACGCAAAAACTTTGTTTTTATGACGGTGGATTATCTGCTCAAAGCAGGACTGTTCGCCTTTTATGAACCTCTGTATCAGTTCATAATCGGAAATCATTTTACTCATATCTCTCTCTTTTAAGACTAAGAGTAGAGTTGTATAATAGGCAGTCCTCCCTGTTTAAGATGTGAAACTTAATACAAATTAAAACAATTTTTTTCTAATTTGAAAGTATTACTTTTGAATTTTAACATAATTTCCATAAACAGCTGGTATTAAGGGATGAACGGAAATATTGAAATCCGGGGGGCAAGGGTACATAATCTTAAAAATGTAAGTTTAAAAATACCCAGGAACAGGCTGATCGTCATAACAGGGGTATCCGGATCCGGGAAATCCTCGCTTGCCTTTGACACAATATATGCAGAAGGACAGAGAAGATATGTCGAAAGCCTTTCCTCATATGCCCGTCAGTTCCTGGGCAGGATGAACAAACCCGAGGTCGATTTCATAAACGGCATCCCTCCTGCCATAGCCATCGAACAAAAAGTAAACTCACGCAATCCGAGATCGACGGTGGGAACATCCACTGAGATCTACGACTATTTAAGACTTCTTTATGCCCGCATCGGACATACCTGTTCGCCTGTTTCTGGCAAAGAAGTTAAAAAACACAGTGTAGATGATATTGTTGATTTTCTTGCGTCTCTCCCCGAAGGGACAAAAGTGATCATTGCCTCATCAGTACAGATACCCGAAAACATAAAGATCTCTGAGTATTTCTCATTTCTCGAAAAGCAGGGATTCAACCGTCTGGAATCCGGTGGCATTGTGATCAGAACTGACGAGATCAGTGATCAGGATGGTTACAAGCCGGGGCAGCGGATAAATATCGTGGTTGACAGGATCGTAACAGATCACTCATCAGACAGTTTCAGCAGGGCAGCCGATTCAGCCCAGACTGCATTTCATAGCAGTCAGGGCTATTGCGAGGTTATCATCCTTAATGATGACAGCATCAGAAGGGAAAGTTTCTCAAATAAATTCGAATCCGACGGGATATTATTCGAAGAACCGACAGAACATCTTTTCAGCTTCAATAATCCTATTGGAGCATGCCCGGTTTGTGAGGGTTATGGGAAAATAATCGGTATAGATGAGAATCTCGTTATTCCCGATCAGAATCTGTCGGTTTTTGAAGATGCCATTGTATGCTGGAAAGGTGAAACAATGAAGCAATGGAAGGAAAGGCTAATCGCCAATGCACAGCAGTTTGGTTTTCCGGTGCATAAGCCTTATTTCCAGTTGACCGATGCCCAGAAAGAGCTGCTATGGAAAGGAAACAGGTACTTCTACGGGTTGAACAGGTTTTTTCAGCATCTTGAAGAAAAAAAATACAAGATCCAGTACAGGGTCTTGCTCAGCCGCTACCGTGGTAAGACAGTTTGCCCGGGATGTAAGGGAATGAGGTTAAAGAAAGAGGCAGGTTACGTGAAAGTTGCAGGCAGGGCTATCCAGGAACTTGTCATTCTGCCGGTGAGCAGGCTCTACGAACACTTTTTAAACATATCACTGCCCGCTACTGATGCCACAATCGCTGAAAGACTGCTTAAGGAAATCACCATCAGACTTCGTTTCCTTATCGAAGTCGGACTTCCGTACCTTACCCTCGACAGGCTCTCTTCAACCCTGTCGGGCGGAGAATCGCAGAGAATTAACCTCTCAACTTCTCTTGGAAGCAACCTTGTAGGTTCGATGTATATTCTCGATGAGCCAAGCATAGGATTGCATCCCCGCGATACAAATCTCCTTCTTAAGGTACTGAAGGAGCTCCGGGACCTTGGAAATACAGTGATTGTTGTCGAACATGAGGAAGAGATAATAAAGGCAGCGGATGAAATAATTGATCTTGGACCCGAAGCCGGAAGGCTTGGCGGCGAAATTGTTTTCCAGGGTAGTCTCGACCTTACAACTGCAAATAAATCGCTGACTGCGGGATATTTAAGCGGAAGACTCACAGTTCCTGTCCCGGGGACGAGGAGAAGGTGGAACAGCTTTATAGAGGTGAAAGGTGCAAGGGAGAATAACCTGAAAGGTATCAATATAAAGTTCCCGCTTCATACAATTACTGCTGTTACCGGAGTGAGCGGATCAGGTAAATCGAGCCTGGTGTCTGAAATACTATATAAATATCTTTCGAATTGTATCAACGGAAACAACCTTAAACCGGGTCAGTTCAGGGAGATTTCAGGTGATGTACAGGGTCTGACAGGTATTGAACTTGTCGATCAGAATCCGATAGGGAAATCAAGCAGATCAAATCCGGTAACCTATCTTAAAGCCTATGATGAGATAAGGAAACTCTACTCAGAACAGCAGGCTTCCGTCCAGAATAATTTTAAGGCCTCCCACTTCTCGTTCAATATAGAGGGGGGCAGATGTGAGGAGTGTCAGGGTGAAGGCATCATACGGGTTGAGATGCAATTTATGGCTCCTGTGGAACTGACATGTGAAGCCTGCAAAGGGATGAGATTCAGAAGGGATATTCTCGAAGTGAGATACCATGGAAAGAATATATATGATATGCTGGAAATGACCATTGATGAAGCAATTGAGTTTTTCAGCAGTTACCCGGGCAGGAATGAGAAAAGAATTATTGACAAACTTAAACCACTATCGGATGTTGGTCTTGGCTATATTAAAATGGGACAATCCTCAAGCACATTATCGGGTGGTGAAAGTCAGAGGGTTAAGCTGGCATACTTCCTCAGCCAGGAGAGAGAATCGGGTCACATTCTGTTTATTTTCGATGAACCGACAACCGGCCTTCACTTCCATGATATAAACAAGCTCCTCAAATCCATCAATGCACTTGTCGACCACGGACATTCCGTGATTGTTATCGAGCATAACCAGGAGGTTATCAAGAGTTGTGACTGGATAATTGACCTGGGACCGGAAGGTGGTGAAGAGGGAGGTTATCTTGTATTCGAAGGTAAACCGGAAGATCTGGCAAAATGTGAAGGATCATATACAGGCAGGTTTCTGGCGAATAAGCTTCGCAAAAACACATAGGGGTGCTGCATGCAACACCCCTTCAATATATTGATTAACAAGGTATATCTATTTCTTTAGTTTAAATCCGAACATTATTGCAACACAGCCGCTTGCAGGCATTTCACCGGCTTTGTTGAACGATGAGACTCTGACTACCAGCTTAAGTTGCTGGCTCGCCTGAAGTTTAAAATCCCATGTTTTGGAGAAGTTATTTTCCTTGTTTGAATAGAGGACATTTTTATTGGCGTCGAGTATTCTGAACTCAACGGCGGGAAGTTTCTCATCTCCCACTATTGCTACCCTGTATTCCATGTCCGAATAGAATGTTTTATAAAGCTCTGCCTCTTCACCTTCAACCAGAATGGCTGCATGGTAATTCCCATCATGTGTATAGGAGGCTAATTCAGGAAGACAATCTCTCGTTGCAAAAGCTTTGCATTGCGCATTTATATATCCATTCTGGGCAATAACAAAGATTGCGGTTATCAGTAAGGTTCTGACCTGTCTCATAGGTTACTATATTACAAATGAATTTCTGATCTCCATAACTGTTTTTGACAGCTCCAGAAATACCTCCGGAGTCATGTCGGTCTTAATTTCCGATTTCAGGACTGTGGTTTTGGAAGTCTCATCAAACTCAGTACTTATACGGCTGGTATTTATTTTTATTTTGTCAAATACAGTCTTTAGTTTGCCTACCTGGGCCATCAGGGCATCAACAGCCGGATTGCCTTTACTGCTGGCCAGAAGGTTAAGAAGTATATCGATTGAAAGTTTCTGGTCAATAATCCTTCCAACCAGCTTGTTCCCGTTAAAATCTTTCATATCAATAAGCTGAGTGGAAATATAGAGCCCTTCAATCCATCCTCCCACCAGAACCATTGCTGCAGTTGCCGGTTGTCCGTTATCCTCAAGATATGAGTTTGAATTCATGAAAGTCTGGGATACAATATCCATGATGACATCGCTGTTATTGATATTTTCTTCGAGACGGTCGATGTCCTCCTGTTCAATGGCTTTTAGTATTCCGAGTCCATCAGCCATCTTTTTTGCGGCGTTCATATAGTCGATCAGCAGCTGAGTTTGTTCGTAGAGGCTGGCAAAACTCAGGTCACAAGTATAAATACCGAGATTTATTGCCATTGCTTTATTGGTAACATAGTTGTTAACATTTGAAACAGGATTCAGAAGCTTTTCTTCAAACCTGGCCCCTGCTGATTTGATAAGCATTGCCGATTCAAGAGGGGACGGCAAAGCCTGGAATATCTTTTCAGCCTGCTTGATATCCTGTAATATTTCCTCTTTATCCCTTATAGCCACCGTGATATCTTCCTGTTGTGCTTTTTTGCCACCTTTACAACCTGTAAATAAGATGACAACCAGCATTAATACTAATGAGATTGAACCAATACTGAACCTTTTATTCATAATCTGATTTTTTAAAGTATCACAAGTAATTCCCGACTAAATTAGTACTTTATTTTTATTTAACAAAAACAGTAACATGTTATTGAGTCTATTTATAACTTTGAAAAAATTCATTAAAGGGTGATCAAATCAGAAAAAAAGCTTAAGGAACTGGCTGACATTCTAAAAAAGGGAAACAGTTTATTCATCACTGAAGCAATAAGATCACTCAGGGAGGAAGAGCCTTTTGAAGGGGCAATAGGGTTGCTGGTTGAGTTCTACAATAATGCTGCAGATATATCGGGACTCAGGATAATTGAAGATTTCTTAAATGATATAAAGGACCTGTCTGCAAGATCCGAGGTGATGGAAGAAATCCGTAAACCATGGAAGGCACACACAATAAGCATGTTAGTCTCTTCATGCTGGCAATCGGGTCTGGATTATTCCGACTACATTACTGATATTGCCAGGATCTTTCTTGATGGTGACTATGCCACAGCCATTGAGTGTATGACTGTAATTGAAGAATCTGTTAAGAACAGCAGCAGGGAGACAAAAAATGAGATAATAAGAATTGTGGAAGAGAGTCTTCTTGCAAACACAAATGAAAAATCCGCCTTGACTCAGGAGCTGATATCAATATTAGAAAAATAATCTTATCAGTCTTCCGACGAGAAGTATTTCATGAACTGAGTTCTTTCATAAACAACCGGTTTTCCATAATTGCGGTAATTAAGCTTTCCCCTGAACTCACTTACTGATTTGAATCCCTTTTTATCCATCCATTCCTCCATTTGCCGGTTCATGGTCTTAAGATAACCGAGCCCGTTTTTGTATAACACCGAACAAACCTGTACGGAATTAGCACCTGCCAGCAGATATTTCAGGGCATCATCTCCGCTATGGACACCGGTGGATGCTGAAATATCTATTTTGATATCCTGGGCGCTGGCCATTCCTATCCATCTGAGAACATAACGCATTTCGCTTTCGGTGCTGAAAATTGACGCCGGTATAATGTCGATCTTATTAAGATCAATATCAGGCTCATAGAACCTGTTGAACATTACCACACCGGCAACTCCTCTGACATAAAACTGATCTATTAAATTAAGCGTATTCGAGAACCTGAATCCGATCTTTACTGCAATCGGTATCCTGATGGTTTTCTTCAGCTTTTCTATCAGGTCAAAGTATATTTTTTCAGATTCGGTTGCAGATTTCTTTCTGTCAACCGGAAGGAAAAATACATTTATTTCAAGAGCATCCGCTCCAGCATCGGCAATGTTCTTTGCGAATCCTGTCCATCCTCCGGATGAATAGCAATTAATACTCGGGATAACAGGAATTGAAAGGCTTTCTTTGGCCTGCCTTATCAGGTTAAGATATTCATCTACGGTATTTAACCTCATATAATTTTCCAGGTAATCGTCGGCTTCCGGATACCCGTATTTAGTTGGTATAGCACTGATATAGTGACTGATCTGCTCTTCAAAAAGAGATTTTAGTACAACAGCTCCCGCTCCATTGTCCTCGGCTTCCTTCAGATGTCCGATGGTTGAGGTAAGTCTGCTGCTGCTGACGATCAGAGGGCTTTTAAGTTCGATACCAAGATATTTTACAGATAGTTTTTCCATTACCGCTAGATTAGGACTATTTAGTTTCGTTCTCCAAATATAATACTTCCAATCCTTATAAGTGTGCTCCCCTCATCAACAGCGATCTTATAATCACCTGACATACCCATTGAAATTTCCCTGAATGCAGGATCTCCGCAAAAGCAACTTCTCTTCAATTCTTTAAAACAACCGGCCAGGTATCTGAACTCTTCCCTGATACGCTTTTCATCATCAGTGAATGTTGCCATTCCCATCACACCGCAAATCCTTATGGACTTCAGCCGGATGAATTCCTCCGATCCATTCATTTCAATCACTTCGTTCATGCTGAATCCGTATTTTGTTTCTTCCCTGGCAATATGGAATTGTAACAGACAGTCAACCACCCTGTTGATCTTCATGGCTTCCATATTTATGATCGTCAGAAGCCTGAAGGTATCTACAGATTCTATCAGGCTGATGAATGGTACAATGAATTTCACCTTATTGCTCTGGAGATGTCCGATTAGATGCCATTCTATGTCAGCCGGCAGAAGATCTTTTTTTGAAAGTAGTTCCTGTACTCTGTTCTCCCCAAAAATTTTATGTCCGGTGTTATATGCTTCAAGGATATCGCTAACCGGTTTTGTCTTGGATACTGCAACCAGCCTGACTGTTGAAGGGAGCTGTTGTTTCAGTGAAATAATATTTGAGGCAATATCTGACATGGTAATTTACATGTATAACAAAAATAATAAATACGGCTTACACGTACTCACCCCCTTCCTTCACTTCGTTCAGGTTTTCCCCCTCTCTGCTTACGCAAAGAGGGGGAACTTATTGAATTACAATGTTTCCTCCCCCCCCTTCTTTGCGACAGCAGAGAAGGGGGTCAGGGGGGATGAGTACGTGAAACAAAATATTTAATCAAGAAGGTGGATCACAAGTCCGCTTCTGAGCTTCGGTTCGAACCATGTTGATTTCGGGGGCATTATGTTCCCGGAGTCAGCAATTGCAATAAGCTGTTTCATGGATACCGGAAAGAGGGCAAACGCAACCTTCATATCTCCGCTGTCGACTCTTGCCTTAAGCTCACCCAGACCCCGGATCCCTCCTACAAAATCAATGCGTTTTGACCTGCGAAGATCCTGGATATCCAGAATCGGTGCCAGCACCTGGTTAGTAAGGATCGTCACATCAAGGATGCCAATCGGATCATTGTCGTCATATGTCCCTTTATTTGCTGACAGGCTGTACCAAACTCCATCCAGGTACATCGAAAAATTATGAAGTTTGCGTGGTTTGTATATTTTTGATCCCTTCTCCATGATCGTGAATCCTGTTTCAAGTTTTGTCAGGAATTCCTTAGCAGTCAGTCCGTTAAGGTCTTTTACAGTTCTGTTATAGTCGATTATCCTTAACTGGCTGGCAGGAAAATGAACTGCCAGAAAATAATTATACTCTTCGGTCCCGTTATGGTCAGGATTGTTTTCCCGTTTTTCCTTTCCGACAAGAGCAGCTGCAGCCGTTCTATGGTGTCCGTCAGCCACATATGTATACGGGACTTTTTCGGCAAAGAGCTTTTGAATAAGCTCTGTGGTTCCGTGATCACGGATTACCCAGAAATGATGTCCGAATCCGTCCTCTGCTACAAAATCATACTCAGGTCTTTGATTCCTGACAACCTTCTTTACAATTTCATCCAGTTCTTTTACAGGAGGATATGTAAAAAAAACAGGTTCGATATTGGCGTTGTTCGTGCGAACGTGCACCATCCGGTCCTGTTCCTTGTCAGGCCGGGTAAGCTCATGTTTCTTAATCAGTCCGTTTTCGTAATCATCAACCGATGCACAACCGACAATACCATATTGTGTCCGGCCAGCCATGGTCTGGGCATATATATAATATGAAGGCTCTTTATCCTGGACCAACCATCCTTTCTTACGCCATAATGCAAAATTGCTGACCGATTTCCTGTATACCTCCTCCGAATGAGTATCAATGCCCTCGGGCAGGTCAATCTCAGCTCTTGTGATATGAAGCAGAGAACACTCTATTCCGCGGGCCATTTTTGCTGCTTCTTCTGTGCTCATCACATCATAAGGAAGGCAGGCCAAATCTTTAACAATTTCACGGGGAGGTCTCAGTCCCCTGAAAGGTTTTACGATTGCCATTAAATACTTCTTTAATTCTACTTATTTACCCTGAATTTTTCGTTACCGGTTTTGAAGTAATCAACTATCTGCCTTGCAGCAGCAACACCAGCATTTATATTGGCTTCCTCGGTCTGGGCTCCCATTTTCCTGGCTGTGAACAGGACTCTGCCTTTGTACTTCTCCTCAAAAAGAGCTTTTGAATCCGGTTCAACATCAGAAAGATATTTGAAATCGGGTCTCTCCCCGAAGATTTTCAGAAGCCCTTCCTCATCAATAACTTCTTTCCTGGCGGTATTTACCAGTACAGCATCCGCAGGCATTTTAATCAGCAAATTGTAGCCGATTGTTTTTTTTGTTTTGTCATTGGCAGGCAAATGCAGGGAAACATACTGGCATTTTGAATAGAGTTCCTCAGCAGTTTTAAAGGCTGCTACACCGAATTTCTTCATAACATCTTCATTCACATAAGGATCGAAAGCATAAATATCCATTCCGAATCCTTTTGCTATTTCAGCCATATATTTTCCGACATTACCGAAAGCATGCAGTCCGATGCTCTTACCTCTGAGTTCTGTGCCCGATTTTCCGGCAAATCCGCCACGGGCCTGGTAAAGCATCATCTCAAATGCGAGCTCGGCAACGGCGTTGGAATTTTGTCCCGGTGTATTCATAGCTATAACTTTATGTGCTGAGCAAGCCGGAAGGTCAAGATTGTCGAAGCCGGCACCGGCACGGACAACTATTCTGAGCTTTTTTGCCGCATTCAGAACCCGGGCCGTCACAAGGTCGCTTCTGACTATCAGTGCGTCTGCATCTGCGACCGCTTTAAGCAGGTCCGAAATATCCTTATAGCTTTCCAGCAATGCCAGATCATATCCTGCAGTTTTAACCACCTCACGGATCAGGGAAATGGCAGCTGGTACAAAAGGTTTTTCAGTTGCGACAAGAATTTTCAATATTCAGGATTTTAATTATTCTTTTCAAACTCTTTCATCGAGTCGACCAGGGCTTGTACGCTCTCATGCGGGAGAGCATTATATGTTGAAGCTCTGAAGCCTCCTACTGAACGGTGTCCTGCGATACCAACCATTCCCCTGGATTTTGCAAAATCAGAAAATGGCTGTTCAAGTTCCTTATACTCATCAGCCATCACAAAGCATATATTCATAATGGAACGATCCTCAGGGTCCTTGATTGTGGGTACAAATAATTTATTTCTGTCGATCTCGTCATAAAGCAATTGAGCCTTCTCAATATTCCTTTTTTGCATAACTTTCACTCCTCCAAGATCTTTAAGCCACTTCAGGGTTTGCTGTGCAGCGAAAACGGCAAAGACCGGCGGTGTATTGAACATCGATTCTGCCTTGATGTGTGTCCTGTAGTCAAGAATTGTGGGAATAGGGCGTGTTACTTTTCCGAGCACCTCCTCTTTGATTATAATGACAGTAACGCCAGCAGGGGCCAGGTTTTTCTGTGCACCTGCATAGATAAGGGAGTATCTTGAAACATCCACAGGGCGACTGAAGATATCGGATGACATATCGGCAACCAGCGGAATCTTTACATCCGGATCCTTCTTAATCTCGGTACCGAAAATCGTATTATTGGAAGTAATATGGAAGTAGTCGGCATCAGAAGGCACAATATAATTCTTTGGAATGTAGCTGAAGTTCCTGTCTTTTGAGGAAGCAACTTCAACTGCCTCTCCGTAGAGCTTTCCTTCCTTAAATGCCTTGCCAGCCCACTCACCTGTAACCAGGTATGCCGATTTTTTATTCATGAGATTCATCGGTACCATCGCAAACTGAAGACTGGCCCCTCCACCCATAAAAATAACCTGGTAGCCGGAAGGTATTTCAAGAAGTTCCTTAACCAGAGCAATAGAGTCATTCATACATGCAATGAATTCCTTGCTGCGATGAGAGATCTCAAGAACCGATAAGCCTGATCCGGCAAAATCCCTGATTCCTTCAATGGTCTTGTCTATTGTGTATTGAGGCAATATTGAAGGACCTGCATAAAAGTTGTGTTTTTTCATAATAATTATTTTTTTAAAATATAATTGCTCAAACAGATCCACAAAAATAAAATAAAATAGAGTTGAAATTGTTGTTAAATAGAAGTAAGCCGTCCTGTTTATATAATATTTTCAACAAGAACTCCATTTTTAATTACAGGTATCTTATCAGTAAAATCAGGTGTAAGGCAGAAATCTATGCAGTCGTCAAGACCCTTATCCCTTAGCCGGGAACGCTGGGCACTCTTCTCAATATACCCATGCAGATCTTTCTTTGCAAGCGACCACAGATAAAGAGCTGCAAGAGTCGAATCACAAATGGTCGAATAAAAAGGGCTCTCCATAAGCCTTTCACCAATTGCTCCGGCACAAAGGGTATCTTCGCGATTGAATCTGTTTTTCCAGCCGGCGCAGAACAGAACAACGTCATTGTCACGGCTGATGATCCATTTTGCAAGTGCAGTTATGTTCAGGAAGGAACCAATTACAATCTTGCCTGCCAATGAAGCCATTTTAATTATGCCGGTTCCGTTGGTGGTACTGTAAACTATTGTCTTTCCTTCGATTTTTTCGCGGGTGAAATTAAAAGGTGAATTTCCAAAATCAGCAAAATCAAGCACATAACCATCACGTTCCGCAGCCACAAGATAACCACGGCTCTTATAATCCTTTGCTTCCTCAATGCCTGCAACAGGTATTATTGAAACTGCTCCGTTGGCAAAAGCGGTGCAGATGGCTGACGTGGCACGAAGAACATCAATAATAACCACTATTGACCCTTCATGCAGCTCGGGCTCATATAACGACGGTGAAAGACATGTTTCGAGTTTTCTTTTCACGATAAGATTTTATAATTTTTAAGGCGTCAGGGTGTAAAGGCTTTAAGGCTTTAGGGCTTTAGGGCTTTAGGGCTTTAAAGCATTAATACAATTACTTTTTATAAAACGGGAGATCCGTTACTTTAGCCTTCAGATCCTTGTTCCTGATCCGCACAAATATTTCGGTATCAGTTTCCCAGTATCCTTTGGAAAGATATGCCATTCCGATGCCCTGTTTCAGCATAGGCGACATTGTTCCTGAAGTAACCTCTCCTATCCTGTTGCCGGCTGTATCAACAACCTCATAATGCTGGCGCGGTATCCCCCGGTCTATCATGATAAATCCCTTCAGTCTTTTCCCGACACCCTCATTTTTCTGTTTCAATAAAAAATCTCTATCGATAAAGTCCTTTGAATCAGTAAATTTGGTGATCCAACCCAGACCTGCCTCTATTGGTGAGGTCTGATCATTAATATCATTTCCGTAAAGGCAATATCCCATTTCAAGTCTCAATGTATCACGCGCACCAAGCCCCACTGGCTTTATTCCGGACTCTTTTCCAGCATCAAATACCGCACTCCAGAGTTTCGGACCATCTTCATTTCTGACATACACCTCACATCCTCCTGCCCCGGTATAGCCGGTTGTGGAGAATAAAACATTCTTTATTCCGGCAAATTCCATCTCAGTGAAAGTGTAATACGGCATATCGGTAACCGGGTTTTTCGTCAGCTTTTGCACAATCTGCAGGGCAAGCGGTCCCTGTATTGCAAGCTGGGCGATCTCATCTGAAGCATTTATCAGATCCCTGCCGACCCTTATTCCGAATTTTGCTGCATTCATAACGCACCAGTTCCAGTCTTTATCAATATTTGCTGCATTTACAACAAGAAGGTATTTTTCCTGGTTGAACCTGTAAACAAGAAGATCGTCAACAATACCGCCTTTCCCGTTTGGAAAACAAGAGTACTGGACTTTCCCGTCAAACAGGACACCCAGGTCATTCGAAGTAATATACTGAAGGAAATCGAATGATGCCGGTCCTGTGACATAAAACTCACCCATATGGGAAACATCAAATACGCCTGCTTTCTCTCTTACGGTTATATGTTCATCATTTATGCCGGTGTATTCCACAGGCATATTATAACCGGCAAACGGGATCATTCTGGCTCCCGCTGCCTGGTGAAACATTATAAAAGGTGTATAATTCATCCGGTCAGAATTCAAGTATTTTAAATTCAACCCTCCTGTTCTGGGTTCTTCCGGCTGCTGTTGAATTATCTGCAATAGGTTGCTGGGGACCATAACCTTTAAATTCCAGTCGGGATCTGTCAATACCTTTCTGTACCAGGTATTCCACAACAGCTTTTGCCCTGTCTTCGGAAAGTTTATTGTTCAGAGCCAGGCTTCCGGTATTGTCGGTATGTCCGGAAATCTCAATTTTCATCAGCGCATTTTCATTCAGGATCCCTAGCAGGCGATCCAGTTCTGTGTATGAACCTGCCGTAAGTATTGATTTCCCGGTCTGGAACAGTATATTATTCAGAACTACTCTTTTTCCTACCTTCACCTTAATCAGTGACATATCCAGTTTAAAGAGTTCTTCCGTATAGTTCTCCGGGATATTGATCCGTTTCATATCTGACAGAAAGCCGGCTCCTCTGAAGTCAACCATATATGATTTCTTTGCAGGAAGTCTGACCCTGTAGTTTCCATCAACATCAGAGCTTGCAGTGGTTGCTATTACCTGATCAGTTGAAAGGTCGATCACATCAACTTTTGCCATCACGGGCTCTCCTGTCTCGGAATCTTTTACATTTCCGGTAAGGTATAAAATCAGCTCTTCGGGTGGTTCAGGCAAAACAACCGGAGGAGCCTGTACGATCTCCCTGATTATCAATACAGTATCTCTTATAATAACTGTATCGGGCACAGGTGGCGGGATCACTACCAACATCGGTTCAGGTGGCATTATATTGCCCTGGAAAATATCAAGGCCTCCCATGCTTCCGGTACGGTTCGATACAAGGTAAAAAGACTTGTCATTGCTTTTTGCTGGAATGTAAAACAGATCGTCCCACGGAGTGTTGACCGGAAATCCGCAATTAGCTGCCTTTGTCCATATCCCCGTTGCATCCCTGACACTGTAGAAAACATCAAAACCTCCGATAGTATTGTGCCCTTTCGAACTGAACCACAGTGTGTCGCCCTGTTCTGAAAACCTTACCGATTCTTCATCAAAGACAGTGTTTATGCCTGGTCCGGCATTCGCCGGTTTTGACCACCTCCGTTCGTCTGCTTTTTTAATAAAATAAATGTCTTTACCTCCCAGCCCCTCCTTTTTGTTGTCGGAAACGTACCATATTTCATTGCCGGAAGGTGATATCGTAAATGATGTTTCGGAGTCTCCGGTGTTAATCTTATAAGGAACAGACTCAGGAGCTCTCCAGGTACCTTTCTTCTTTGTTGATAATTTTATATCCCCTCCGTTCTCATACCCGGCATATACGAATAATTCATCACCGGACTGATTGAGATAAAGGGGTGTTTCGCAGTAAATTGTATTCAGGTCTGTTCCTGCTGAAGCTGCTGTAACCCAGCCGTCATTGACCCATGTGGAGATGAATATATTTTCATCAAATTTGCCATCTTCAGGTGAAATGCTTGATCTTGACATTTCGCGCCGTGAAGCGAATAACAGAGTGCTTTTATCAGCTGAAAAAATCCCTGAATAATCATCAGCGCTTGAGTTAATATTAGATCCTATATTCTTGATTTCGACGCTTAAGGTGTCTTTTGTGACATCAAGTGCTGCATTGCATTCCTCGAGGTATTTTGTCGCATCAGCAAGCATCCTCCTGGTATTCTTCCCGCCGGAATTTAGAAAGTCGTTCAGTATGGAGATCGCTTCGTTGTACCTGCCGGCATATTGAAGCGCTCTTCCTGAAAGGAGAAGAATATCCTCAGTCAGTCCGCTATCCTGCTCAAGAGCTTTCATCAGATATTGCGCAGCCACTTCCTTGTTATCGGAAAAAAGAGCTGCAACACCTGTTTTATAGTTTAATTCAGGGTTTAAGTTATTATAGGCGATGGCTGTTCTGTATTCATCGAATGCACTCCCATACCATATTGCCCGTTCTGCAAAATATACATCGCCGGTTTTAACGTGACTCCAGGCTTCCCTGAAACCGGTTTTGTCATTCATAAATTCTTTCTTGCGGATTTTGATATCTGTCTGAGCCCCGAGATATGAGGAATTCAGTAAAAATAACACTATAAGTGAGAAAAGAGACAAATGCTTCATAAGTTCCGGTTTTTCAAACTATAAAATTAGTATTAATTTGACGTTTTCAAAAAATCAGCTATTCTCATGATATCAGATATTAAGTTCGAAGTAAAATATTTTTATATTTGTTTTCATCTTTGCATTTGGTAACTGTAGACCTTTAAAGAACTGCCTTTAGCTATGGATTACATATATATCAATACTGAATATCTTGATTCGGTTTCGGCCGGGGATACTGAAATAATCCGGGAGTTAGTCGATATGTTCCGTGAACAGGTCGCTGAGACTCATAAAGAGATGAGAAAGCTACTCTCAGAGAAGGATTACTATGCCCTCGGGCTCCTCGCTCATAAGGCTAAGTCGTCAGTATTAATTATGGGGATGAATGACCTGGGTGCCCTTCTCAAGACATTTGAGATTCAAGCCAAAGAGGGAGCAGAAATCCATAAATACGAATCATACATTACAAGGTTTGCCAATGACACTTCAGAAGCAGTCAAAGAACTCGATGACCTGGTAATTAACAGGATAAATCAGCAATGAATGATCAACATTGAGAAGCGGGGTAAAATTGATATAATAACCTTTTCAGTCGACAGGATAGACGCTCTGATCACGGATGAGCTGAAAACTGAGATCAGTATGGTATTTGAAAATGCCAATGCAAAGGTGATCATTGATCTTGAGGGTGTACATTATATCGACAGCACAGGTTACGGGTGCTTTCTTTCGGTAATGAGGGCAGCCAGAAATAATTACGGAACCCTTAAGTTTGCAGGTACCGAACCTGATGTCATGAAAGTTTTCAGAACCCTTAACCTGCACACTGTCTTTGAGATTTATGACACCGTTGATGAATGTTTGAGTTCGATGAGATAGCCCCCTGAAGACCCCCTGACGGTCACCATCAGGGCTGGGGGTCATTAATTAAGGGGGGTCCGGATTTATTCAACAACATTAAATTTTAACTTGTCCTTATCTACCGAAACTTTTACTCTGGAATCTCCGGATATTCTGCCTGAAATTATTTCCTTCGACAACTCATTAACTATTTCCTTCTGAATCAATCGCTTAACCGGACGTGCACCCGACTGTGGATCAAAGCCGTGCTCCGCAAGCCAGTCGACGGCCTCTTCGGTAAGTTCAAGCTCCATATTATAGGTTGTCAAAAGCTTTTTTAAAGCCTCCAGCTGCAATTTTACAATTTCCCTTATCTGTTCAGGACTCAGAGGCTTGAACATCACTATCTCATCGACCCGGTTCAGGAATTCCGGACGGAGAGATCTCCTGAGCAAGGTAAAAATATCTTTTCTCAGGAGCTCTTCCTCTTTCTCCGGCATTTTGTTGTTCCATTTTTCCATCCTGTCCCGGATGATATCCGACCCGATGTTTGATGTCATAATGATGATCACATTCCTGAAATTAACGGTCCGTCCCTTATTGTCAGTGAGTCTTCCGTCATCGAGCACCTGGAGAAGAAGGTTGAACAGGTCGGGATGTGCCTTCTCAATCTCGTCAAGAAGCACCACTGAATATGGTTTATGCCTGACAGCTTCCGTAAGCTGTCCACCCTCATCGTATCCGATATATCCGGGAGGTGCACCGATAAGTCTTGACACTGAATGTCTTTCCTGGTATTCCGACATATCGATCCGTGTCATGAGGTTCTCGTCGTTGAAGAGGAATTCGGCAAGTGCCCTTGCAAGCTCGGTTTTTCCCACGCCGGTTGTTCCTAGAAAGATGAATGACCCCACCGGCTTTTTCTGGTCCTGCAATCCGGCTCTTGATCTTCTGACTGCATCAGCTACCGCCTTAATGGCTTCATCCTGGCCGACCACTCTTTTATGCAGCTCATCTTCAAGCCTTAACAGCTTTCCCTTTTCACTTTCCAGCATCTTTAAGACCGGTATCCCGGTCCATTTGGAGACTATCTCTGCAATATCCTCAGAACGGACTTCCTCCTGCACAAGGGATCCTTTTTTTCTTTTCTTTTCGATCTGATCCTTGAGTGTTGCGATCTCCTTCTCAAGCTGTAATATTGTTCCGTATCGTATTTCAGCCACCTTTCCGTAATCTCCTGCTCTTTCAGCCTTGTCAGCCTCGGACCGCAGCGAATCGACAGCCTCTTTTTTCTGCTGGACCTTCCCGATGATCTCCTTTTCAGAATTCCACGCAGCTTTCAGTTCATTTCTTTTTGACTGAAGTTCAGCCAATTCCCGGGCCAGCTTTTCTTCCTTCTCCTTATCGCCGTCTCTCCTTACAGCCTCTTTTTCAATTTCGAGCCTGGTTATGGTCCTGTCAGCTTCGTCTATCTCTTCGGGAACTGAATTCATCTCAAGTCTTAGTTTTGAGGCAGCCTCATCGATAAGGTCAATAGCCTTATCGGGCAGGAACCTGTCGGTAATGTAACGGGTTGACAGATCGACGGCAGCAATTATGGCTTCATCCCTTATAATGACCTTATGGTGTGCTTCATACTTTTCCCGGATACCCCTCAGGATGGAGACTGTTTCATCACGGCCGGGTTCATCCACCATCACTACCTGGAACCTTCTTTCGAGTGCTTTATCCTTCTCAAAATACTTCTGGTACTCATTCAGGGTTGTCGCTCCTATTGCCCTCAGTTCGCCTCTTGCCAAAGCAGGCTTAAGGATATTGGCTGCATCCATGGCTCCTTCCGATTTGCCGGCTCCGACCAGAGTATGTATCTCATCTATAAAAAGAATGATCTCTCCGTTAGCACCTATGACCTCATTTACAACCGATTTAAGCCGTTCTTCAAATTCACCTTTATATTTTGCACCTGCTATGAGGGCACCCATATCGAGCGAGTAAATGACTTTGGATTTAAGGTCCTCCGGAACATCACCCCTGACGATCCGGTGTGCCAGCCCTTCGGCGATCGCTGTTTTTCCCACGCCCGGCTCGCCAATCATAAGCGGATTATTCTTGGTACGCCGTTCCAGAATCTGGAGGATACGGCGAATCTCATCATCGCGTCCGATCACAGGATCAAGCTTACCTGACCTTGCCCTGTCATTGAGATTTACCGCATATCTGTTGAGTGAATTGAAAGTGTCGTCCGAGGTCTGGCTGTCGACGGTTGCACCTTTTCTTAATTCATCAATTGCTGATTTCAGCCCCTTCATCGTAACACCATGATCCTTTAGTATTCCGGATGCTTCATCGCTGGTTTCAAGAATGCCCATAAGCAGATGCTCAGGAGTAACGAATTTATCCTTCATATCGGCAGCACGGTTGTTCGCTTTTCTCATTGCTTCAGAAAGGGATGTGGTCAGATATGCTTCTGCACCTGATACTTTGGGATAGGAATCGATCAGTCTGTCGATATCCCGTGTTACCAGGCCTGCATCAACCCCCATTTTACCAAAAAGGAATTCGGCAATGTTCTCAGCTTCGCTCATAATACCCTTAAGCAAATGAGAACATTCAACTGCCTGTTGTCCTTTACCGGCAGCAATATTGAACGCCTTCTGCACAGACTCCTGGGCTTTTAATGTAAAATTGTCTAAATTCATATTAACAGCTTTAAGCAAGTGTTTCAAATTATTTGCCAGCATTCAAACGGGGACTTTTTGACATTAATAGCATAAGGAATTCATGTCATTATGGCGCTGCAGGGTATTGCAACTCTTTTTATCCCTGCTCGTATAAATGGATGCAATACAGAAAAATATTATCAAGCTTTGTCCATTTTAAGCTATTATTTAAATCAAAGAATTAATTTTATGGTTTAAAATTAATACTGCCTGACCCTCCATGAGCGAAAAGATCCTTGAAACCCTGATGCAACTGTTCGCAATTATTGGCAAACCTCAAACCAACGATATTGAAAGGCGGGCTGTTGTTGAGGCTTTCCTGAACAGGCTGCTTAACCAGGAGCTTGTCAAGGAGTATCTTACCAAATACGACGAGGCATACAAAGAGGCAAAGAAAAAACTTGAAAAGAGCAGCGAGGAGCGTCGCGAAGGTGCTATTGCAATAAGGATAAGGAAGCTCTGCAAGGAGATAAATGAACAGGGTCAGCTTGACCAGGAGCAGAGGATTTTTGTTGTTATAAAGGCACTTGAATTTTGCAAATCGGGCGGTCAGGAAGTAAATTCGCTTGAACTGGGATTCATAAGCACACTGGCTGAAGGATTGAATATTACAGAAGAAGAGTACAGCGATATCGAAAGTTTCGTCCTTAACTCATTTGACCATATTCCTGATTTTCAGAACTTTTTGCTGATCGATGGCAATCATGATACTGATTTGAAAGAAG